>Ga0247611_10001121_pt1 | contig 49438 bp, 39 predicted proteins | sample 177DNAGHGhighgp2_FD_192422 | JGI IMG/M metagenome (GOLD analysis project Ga0247611, IMG submission 192422) | Sheep rumen microbial communities from Palmerston North, Manawatu-Wanganui, New Zealand - 1770 DNA GHGhigh gp2 | ecosystem: Host-associated > Mammals > Digestive system > Stomach > Rumen... | reverse complement strand
CGAGGTTCGAGCCGATGGCAGAGCCCGTCAGCACGATAGGAGCCTCGGCACCCACGGAGCCGCCGAAGCCGATGGTGATGGCCGAGGCGATGACGCTCGACCACGTGTTGTGTGACTTCAGGCGCGATTTGTTCGACGAGATGGCGTAGAGAATGCGTGTGATGCCGTGCGAGATGTTGTCACGCACAATATAGCGGACGAAGAGCGAGGTCAGGTAGATACCTATGACGGGGTAGACCAGATAGAGCCAGTTGTAGGAGTCGCTGGCGAACCGTCCTGTCAGTAGCGCCACGATGAGGTTGATGATGCCGTGCAGGACGAAGGCAGCCACAGCCGCCAAGAACCCCACGATGAGTGCCAGAATAATCATGAACATCCTGTCGCTCATGTGCTCTTTGCGCCAGTCGTGCAGCCTGTGCAGCCAGTCTCTTTTCTTGCCTTCCTGCGTCATATCATTGACCATTAACTATTGACCATTACTTCCTGATGATTTCCACCTCGCCGTTCTGGCGCAGGCGGATGATACAGCTGGGCTGGTGGGGTTGGTGCTCCTGACGACGGCTCCAGCAAACATAGTCCACAGCCTCGACAATACGTGGGTCGATGTCGCGGAAATTCTGTGCGGCAGGCTCACCACTGATGTTGGCCGACGTAGAGACAACTGCTTTCTGGAAACGGTAGCACAGCTCCTTTGAGAATGCTTCCTGTGTGATGCGTAAGGCTATGGAGCCGTCCTCGGCAATCAGGTTTGGTGCCAGGTTGATGGCGCCGTCGAGTATCAGCGTCGTAGGACGGGCGTCGCCCTCCTTCAGACTGTCAATCAACTGCCACGCCACGTCGGGGACGTTGCGGACATAGCGCTGCATGCGGTCGTCCGAGTCAACCAGACAGATGAGCGCCTTCGAGTCGTCGCGCTGCTTGATGTCATACACGCGTTTCACCGCCTCCGCATTGGTGGCGTCGCAGCCGATGCCCCATACTGTGTCGGTGGGGTAGAGGATGACGCCGCCCCGGCGCATCGTCTCGACTGCATTCTTGATGTCTTCTTCTCTTGTCATCTGAGTGTTCTGAGTAATCTGAGTGTTCTGAATAATCAGAATTCACTGGTGAAGTGGAACTGAATGTGCTCGAAGTCCTGCTGAGCCATCGAGAGCACGTAGCCGGAGTCGGCAAGAAAGACATCGCGGCCTTCCTTATCTTTGGCCATATATTGGTATTTGCGCTTCTTGAACGCCTCCAGCTCCTTCTCATCGTCGCTACTAATCCAGCAGGCCTTGTAGAGATGGACGGGCTCCCAGCGGCACTTGGCGTTGTACTCGTTCTCCAAACGGTACTGGATAACCTCGAACTGCAACTGACCGACTGTGCCGATAATCTTGCGGTTGTTGAACTGGTTGACGAACAGCTGTGCCACACCCTCGTCCATTAACTGGTCGATACCCTTCTGCAACTGTTTGGCTTTCATTGGGTCGTCGTTCTCGATATATTTGAATAGCTCGGGTGAGAACGAGGGCAGTCCGCGGAAGTGCAACTGTTCGCCCTCGGTGATGGTGTCGCCAATCTTAAAGATGCCGCCAGTGTCCGGCAGACCGACAATGTCGCCGGGCCACGCCTCGTCGATGGTTGACTTGCGCTGGGCCATGAACTGTGTGGGCGAGGTGAAGCGCATCGTCTTACCCTGACGTACATGCAGGTAGGGCTGGTTGCGCTGGAACTTTCCGCTGCACACCTTACAGAAAGCGATACACGAGCGGTGGTTGGGGTCGATGTTAGCGGTTATTTTGAAGATAAAGCCCGTGAACTTAGACTCTTCAGGCTGTACCTCGCGCTCCTCGGCCTTCGTGGGACGGGGCGACGGGGCTATCTCGACAAAGCAGTTCAGCAACTCCTGTACACCGAAGTTGTTCAGGGCCGAACCAAAGAAGACGGGGGCAACCTCAGCTGAGCGGTAGGTCTCGACGTCGAACTCGGGATAGACACCGTCGACGAGCTCAAGATCGTCGCGCAGCTTGGCAGCGTTCTGTTCGCCTACTTTTTCATCAAGCTCAGCGGAATCGAGTTCCACACTAACCTTCTCGGTGACGCGCTGCTTGTCGGGCGTGAAAAGGTCGAGCTTCTGCTCGTAGATGTTATAGACACCCTTGAATTTGGCACCCTGATTGATGGGCCATGACAAGGGACGCACCTTGATCTCCAGTTCCTGTTCCAGTTCGTCGAGCAGGTCGAAGGGGTCGCGACCCTCACGGTCCATTTTGTTGATGAAGATGATGACGGGCGTCTTGCGCATGCGGCAGACGGTCATCAGCTTACGTGTCTGTGTCTCCACACCTTTTGCACCGTCGACGACGATGATGGCTGAGTCTACAGCCGTCAGCGTGCGGAAAGTGTCCTCAGCAAAGTCTTGGTGACCCGGGGTGTCGAGAATGTTAACCTTGTACTCAATGTCCTTGCCGTCAGGTGTGTAGTCGAACTCCATCACAGAGGTTGAGACAGAGATACCACGCTGCTTCTCGATGTCCATCCAGTCGGAGGTGGCTGTCTTCTTAATCTTGTTGTTCTTGACGGCGCCGGCTACCTGAATCTGTCCGCCGAAAAGCAGGAACTTCTCGGTCAGCGTGGTCTTACCGGCATCGGGGTGCGATATAATCGCAAACGTTCTTCTTCTTTCTATCTCTTGATTCACAGCTGTTATTTAACTATTTGACGATTTCTTCGTGTATTATTTATTTTTGTTTCGGTACTCAGGCTGCAAAGCCGGAGTCCTATTTACGATTTATTTCAGAATTGTGGTATTTTACAATTTCGCTATGCATTCGGCCAACGATTCCTCCCAGTAGGGCACTTCTATGCCGTAGGTCGCCTTAATCTTTGTCTTGTCGAGCACGGAATAGTGCGGACGGGCAGCGGGGGTGGGGTACTCGCTGGTATGCAGTGGGCGGACGTGGCACGTGGTAATACCGGCGATGCGGTGGATGGCTTTCGTGAAATCGTACCACGAGATGACACCCTCGTTGGAGAAATGGTAGATGCCAGGTACGATACCCTTGTTGATGGCAGCAAAGATAGCCACGGCAAGGTCACGGGCGTAGGTCGGCGTGCCTATCTGGTCGAAGATGACACCCAGCTCGGTTTTCTCCTTGCCCAGACGAATCATCGTCTTGACGAAGTTGTTTCCAAAAGTGGAGTAAAGCCATGCGGTGCGGATAATCATCGTCTTCTGACAAGCGTTTTGTACGGCCTGCTCGCCGGCCAGCTTGGTGCGACCATAGACACTGTTGGGGCAGACGGCATCTGTCTCAACGTACGGCGTATGGTTAGTGCCGTCGAACACGTAGTCGGTAGAGACCTGAATCATCCAACCGCCACGCTTTTCTACGGCTGCGGCCAGATAGCCAGGAGCCACATGGTTCAGCAGGTCGCACAGCTCCGTATTCTCCTCCGCCTTGTCGACAGCGGTGTAGGCGGCGCAGTTGACGATGCCGTCGATGCCGTTCTGCTCGATAAACGTCTCTATGGCCTCTTGGTTTGTGATGTCCAACTCGGCAACATCTGTGTTGAAATAGGTGTGCTGGGGGGTCAATTCCTCCAGCAGCTGCATCTCGTTTCCTAATTGGCCATTACAGCCGGTTATCAATATGTTCATGCGCTTTCGCTAAATGATTATTTGCAAATGAAAATACTACTCAAATTTCAGTCCTTCTTCCTTGTCTTTTTTGTAGTAGTCGCTGAGCATGCCGATGAAGGTGGATATCTCCTTGACGGCGTGAGCCGTGTTGGGTGTTATCTCCGTTTTTCGCAGGCGCAGCATCATGACGCCGTAGAGGGCGTTGAAGCATGTCTCAATCTCATTTTCCTCCTTATTGGCACCGTGGTTGCGCAGCTCTACGATGAATGGCAATACCTTGTAGTAGGCCGTATTGTAGAACGGGAATTTCGGCGATGCCAGTAACTGCGAGTGCAACTCCGTCAGCATCTGCATAGTCACCTTGTTGATTTGCAGGTGGCCCTGTTCGCGGCAGCCTTCCTGATTCATCATGCGAATGAGGTTGCCAAACCAGTCGAGTTCCTCCTCCTTCTGTTCATCGCTGTAGTCAAAGCGGCTGACATATTCCTGCTTGATACGCTGCAGCGAGCAACCGAAGGCACGTATGGTGTCTTCCACCTGCCACATGTAAAGCAGGTATTCGGCAATGTTTTTCTTTCTAAGTTCTTGAGCTATAAACATTCAAAAAGTTCTCCTTTGTTATCTCTGTTGTATGTAATCAAAAAAAGGTGTCATCGTCGCTGAAGACGTCAGAACCAGCGTACCAAGTTGGTCGTCGTACCCAGCAGCATGATGATGCTGCCGATAATCACGGCTACGCCAATTACCTGATTGATAATCTTGATGCCGTTGTTGTCGAACTTTGTGCGAATCTTGTCGACCAGCCACGTCAGTCCCCACCACCACAGCATGGCGCCGCCCACGATGCTGGCGAAGCCTACGAGCATCTCAAACGGATGGCTGGGCAGCACAAAAGCAAATTGGGCGAACATGGCCAGGAAAAGGAAGATAATCAGCGGGTTTGAGAATGTCACAAGAAAGGCTGTCCATGTGTTGTACCACAGCGACCCCTTTTGTATGCCTGACTGGTGCATCTTCTTCGTCGGGTCGGTGCGGTAGGTGTAGAAACCGAAACACAACAACATGATACTACCCGCAATCTGCAGGTAGAAGCGGTTCTGGTCGTTGTTGACAAGGTCCATGACGAACGACATACCAAAGCCTGCGATGGCCGCATAGATGATGTCACTGATGGCAGCGCCTAAGCCTGTGGCGAAACCAAACCAGCGACCTTTGTTCAATGTGCGCTGCACACACAGAATACCCACCGGCCCCATCGGCGCCGATGCAATCATTCCTATAAGCATACCCTTGAAGATAAAGTCAAGGATGTTGATTGGCATGTGAAACATATCGAGTGCAAAGGTACTACTTTTTTATTGACTTAGAGCAGTTCGTGAAGTTAAAGGGAGTTAAACGCAGTGAGTTTTACTCGGAAATCATTATCTTTGCCCACCCAATTAACAGAACAAAGGAAAAATGCATAAGACTATGAACGAACAGCAAATGATAAAGCCGTATGTCATCGGCTTGGATTTGGGAGGCACAAACTCCGTCTTCGGCATTGTCGACGCTCGCGGAGACATCAAGGCAACAACGGCTATCAAGACTGGCGGTTTTGAGACAGCGGAGGCATACGTTGACGCCTGTGTCGAGGCTCTGCAAGTTATTATCGAACAGTGTGGCGGCCTTGAGAAAATCAAAGCGATGGGCATCGGTGCTCCCAACGCTAACTACTATAGTGGTACTATCGAGTTCGCGCCGAACCTGCCTTGGGCCCATAATGGTGTGGTGCCTTTGGCCAAAATGTTTAGCGAACGCCTGGGTGGCATCCCCGTAGCAATGACCAATGATGCCAATGCTGCCGCTGTCGGCGAGATGGTCTATGGCGTAGCCCGTGGTATGAAGAATTTCATCGTCATCACTTTAGGAACAGGTGTTGGCAGCGGCATCGTCGTCAATGGACAGCTGCTCTACGGTCACGACGGCTTTGCCGGTGAATTGGGACATGTGACAATGGTGCGTGGTGAGGAAGGCCGTATGTGCGGCTGCGGACGTAAGGGCTGTCTGGAGACTTACTGCTCGGCAACGGGTGTGGCTCGTACGGCACGTGAAATGTTGTCAAAGAGCGACCGCCCGTCGTTACTGCGCGACATGAAGCCCGAGGATATTACCTCGCTCGATGTTTCGATAGCTGCTGCTAAGGGCGATGAGCTGGCCAACGAAATCTATCAGTTTACAGGTAAAATGCTGGGTGAGGCCTGTGCCGACTTCGCCGCATTCTCTTCGCCTGAGGCGTTCATCTTCTTTGGCGGTATGGTGAAGGCTGGTGATCTGATCATGAAGCCCATCCGCGAAGCCTATGAGGCGCATGTCATGCCTGTCTATCGTGGTAAGGCGCAGTTCTTGGTCAGCGGTCTCGATGGTGCATCGGCTGCCGTGCTGGGTGCCAGCGCCATTGGATGGGAAGTGTAGTAAACAGATTCTTAGTACGAAACAAAGAAGCCTGACCAAACCGGTCAGGCTTTTTTTGTTATCCTTTCTCTTTTACCTTAGTCCGCAGCCTCGAACTCTTCGAGGAAGCGGGTATCGTTCTCCGAGAATAATCGGAGGTCGTTTACGCGATACTTCAGGTTGGTGATGCGCTCAACGCCCATGCCGAAGGCATAGCCGCTGTAGACACTTGAGTCAATGCCACACTGTTCGAGCACGTTGGGGTCAACCATGCCGCAGCCCAGAATTTCTACCCAACCGGTGTGCTTGCAGAAACCGCAGCCTTCGCCGCCACAGATAAAGCACGAGATGTCCATCTCGGCTGAGGGCTCTGTGAAAGGGAAGTAGGAGGGGCGTAGACGAATCTTCGTGTCGGCGCCGAACATCTCCTTGGCAAAGCTCAGGAGTACCTGCTTCAAGTCAGTGAACGAAACGTTCTTGTCGATATACAGACCTTCCACCTGATGGAAGAAACAGTGGGCGCGAGCCGTGATAGCCTCGTTACGATAGACACGGCCTGGGCAGATGACGCGGATGGGCGCTGTCAGTTTGCCGTTCTCATCGTGCATGTTCTCCATAACACGGGCCTGAACAGAAGAGGTATGTGAACGTAACAAGATATTCTTGGTCACGTCGTTAGGATGCTGACTAACGAAGAATGTGTCCTGCATGTCGCGTGCAGGATGGTCGGCTGCAAAGTTCATCTTCGTGAATACGTGCAGGTCGTCCTCCACCTCAGGACCGTCGGCCAGCACAAAGCCCATGCGCGAGAAGATATCGATAATCTCGTTGGTCACAATGGTCAGCGGGTGGCGTGTGCCCAACTTTACTGGGTAGGGGGTGCGCGTCAGGTCGAGGGTGACATCGCCCGTCTCCTGCGTCTCACACTCCTCGCGCAGCTGGTTGATGCGCTCCGTAGCCAGCGTCTTCAGCTCGTTAATCTTCATACCAACCGTCTTCTTCTGGTCGGCAGCCACGTTGCGGAAATCATTCATCAGGGCTGTAATCTCGCCCTTCTTGCTGAGGTATTTCAGGCGAAGCTGTTCCACCTCGTCAGCGTTCTTGGCGCTCAGCGTTTGTACTTCTTTCAGAAGCTCGTCTATCTTGTCAAGTATCATATCTGAATGTGTAATTTCGAAATTCGAGTGCAAAGGTAGAAAAAAAATCCGAAATAAGCGTGCTGTATTGCGAAATATTTCGTAAATTTGCACGCTGAATTTGAGAGACGGTTATGAAAAGGCTTATTATTCCGATGATGGCATTGGTGGTGCTGATGTTTTCGTGTAAGGGAAAACAGACAGCAGCACCCCTCGACGATGTCGATTCGACGGCTGCGAAAGACTCTGTGGACACAGCTGCCGTTGACAGTCAGGAACTGTTAATTATGGATACGCCGATGCCACAAGCAGCCGACGAACTGTTTGATGATTTTTTCTTTAATTTTGCTGCAAACAAGAACCTGCAGATGGAACGTGTGGCATTCCCGCTGACGGTAATACGCAATGGCGACACCACCAAGACGCAGCGGCCTGAGTGGAAGATGGAGCGCTTCTTCATGCGCCAGGGGTATTACACTCTGCTGTTCAACTCGCGTAAAGAAATGGCGATGATGAACGACACCTCGCTGACGGAGGCCGTCGTTGAGAAAATCTACTTTAACACTGGAGCCGTCATACAGTACCAGTTCCGACGCCTGCGTGGTGCCTGGATGCTGACCGAGGTCGACACGCAGCCGTTGGCATCCAATCCCAACGCCTCTTTCTTGCAGTTCTATCACAAGTTTGTGACTGATTCTGTGTTCCAAGGTCAGAGTCTTGAGGAAACCGTGCAGTTCGTAGGGCCTGATCCCGATGATGACTTCCAACAGATGGAAGGCTTCCTGACACCAGATACATGGCCCGCCTTTGCACCCGAGTTGCCTGACAATATGTTGTATAACATTGTCTATGGCCCTCGCCGTCCGCGTACCGATAACATGATTTTTATGCTGCGTGGCATTGCCAACGGATTGGAGCTGGAACTGACGTTCAAGCGTCATGGCGACAATTGGAAGCTGGCAAAGATGACTACTTGACAGGAGTACATTTGTTGACAGAAGTAAAGGGGGACAAATTTAAGCATGAGGACGGAAGAGTATGAGAGATATCAGAGACTATAGCCTGAAAGCGCACAACACGTTTGGCATCGAGGCCAAGTGTAAGCGGTTCCTAGAGTTTGAAGACGAACTCGAGGCGCAGGATGTGGCTAAGATACTGCGTGAGTCAGATATGCCCTATATTATAATAGGTGGCGGTAGTAATCTGCTGCTGACGAAGGACTTTGACGGCATTGTGGTGCGTTCAGCCATCAAGGGCTATGAGTTCGAACAAGACAATATTTGCTGCCGCATGACCTGTGGTAGCGGTGAGGTGTTCGACGATATGGTGGCCGTCAGCGTTGACTCTGGTTACTATGGTCTTGAGAATCTGTCGCTGATTCCCGGTGACGTGGGCGCCAGCGCCGTACAGAATATCGGCGCCTATGGCGTAGAGGCGAAAGACCTCATTCTCTGTGTAAGGATGATTGACATTGTGACAGGCAAGCCTCGCATTATCGGCAACGAGGAATGCGAATACAGTTATCGTCAGAGCCGTTTCAAGAAAGACTGGAAGAACCGTTTCCTCATCACCCGTGTGGCTTACGCTCTGTCGTGTACGTTCATGCCACGCCTGGACTATGGCAACATTCGTGCCGAATTGGAACGCAAGGGTATTGTTGAGCCTACGGCTCAGCAACTGCGCAATACCATTATCGATATCCGTAACGCCAAGTTGCCTGACCCTAAAGTGACGGGTAATGCTGGCAGTTTCTTTATGAACCCCATTGTCAGCCGTGCTCAGTACGAACAGCTGGCAGCCCAATATCCGAACATGCCACATTATTTTATTGATGCCGACCACGAGAAGATTCCTGCAGGCTGGATGATTGACCAGTGTGGCTGGAAGGGACGCTCGCTGGGACGTGCCGGCGTGCATGACAAGCAAGCACTGGTGCTCGTCAATCGTGGCGGTGCTACTGGCGATGAGATTGTTGCTCTCTGCGAAGCTATCCGCAAAGATGTCCGTGAGAAGTTTGGCATCACCATCAACCCCGAAGTGAATATTATATGAAGCTGACGTTTTTAGGCACAGGAACATCGTGTGGCGTGCCAACCATTGGCTGTCAGTGTGAGGTCTGTCAGAGTACCGATCCCAAGGACAAGCGTCTGCGCTGTTCTGCGCTGATAGAAACAGCAACGACGCGTCTGCTCATCGACTGCGGTCCCGATTTCCGCCAGCAAGTAATGTCGCTGCCTTTCCGTCGTATCGACGGCATTCTCATTACGCATGCTCACTATGACCACATGGGCGGTATGGACGATATCCGTCCCTACTGCCAGTTTGGTGAGATTAATGTCTATGCCGACCCCATAGCCCGTCAGGGCCTGCTCCAAATGCTGCCATACTGCTTTGCCGAACACCGCTATCCTGGCGTGCCTGCCATTCAGCTGCACGAGATGCAGAAGCATGTGCCGTTTCGTATTGGCGACATCGACATTGTTCCTTTCGAAGTGATGCACCACGACCTGCCTATCAGTGGCTTTCGCATAGGGAAGCTGACGTATATTACTGATATGAAGTCAATCGCCGAAAAGGAAATTCCTTATGTGTTGGGCTGTGAGACGCTTGTTGTCAATGCCTTACGCCAGAAACCGCACCACAGCCATCAGACTGTTGACGAGGCAGTTGCCTTTGCCCGAAGGGTAGGGGCTGAACATACTTATCTGATTCATGCAAGTCATGACATCGGACTGCACAAAGAAGTAAACCGACATTTGCCTGCCGGCATCGAGATGGCTTATGATGGTCTAGTGATTAACGTCTGAAGATGTGGCGATAGCTCTTCAATAGCTTGCGTACCAACAGGAATGCGTCGATAGCTGTGATGCTGTTGGTCACCATGTTGGCAATAAACTCTCCCTTTGAGACGTCTTTGCGCTTCACAAACATCTGCCCCCACAGCGTCGAGAAACGCGTGCTGTCCTTCTGCAGTTCAGTTTTGAGCTGCTCCTTACGCTGCTGGATCTCTTCCAGCGTGCGGTAAGTGGTTGGTGCTGGTTTCTGTACGGGTAGTCCGGGCATAGGCTTATTCACTCATGAGGATGCCAGCCAGAATTTTGACTAGCGGTTTTTCAATCCAGGGTTTGCGATAGGCGAAGAAGAGCAGCAGTAACAGCAGATGCAGGGCGGCCACGATGAGAAACGCCAGCGGCATGCCCGTATATGTGCTGAGCCAGTAAGCGAAGCCGAACGACAGAAACATCATGACGGCAATGAGCAGCAGAAAGAAGACAAGGGCCAAAGCGGCTGCTGTCAGCAACCGCACCACCTTGTCGATGATGTCCAGTTTGACATACTCCTTCTGCAACCCGAAGTAGTGCTTCAGCACTTCCACGAGTTGTGCAATGGTCTCAACGTTCTTGTCGCTCGACAGCATCACTTACTTCGCAATTTTTATTTGTCAATTATCAATTGATGAAGTGTTCACTCTTCGTCCGTCAAGTCCTCGAGGTCGTCCACAAGGTCGCCCACCTCTTTTCGGCTGAGTTTGATGTTGTGCTTCTTCATGAATTCTTCGACAGCATCGGTAATCTTGACACGAGTGTCCTTACCCTTCTCGGGTGCTACGAGGATGCCGATAGCTGCGCCGGCGATGGCTCCGCCAAGGAAAGCGCCTAAATAACCTAAACTTTTCATAGTCGTTGCTTATTTGTGAGTTAATACGGTTTTCTTGGTGTGACAGACCGCATTTGGCCGTTTACGTCACGTTTTGTCTCGCAAAGATACGAAAAGATTTGTAAAAGTACGCTTTTTCCTCGATTTTTTTTGCTAAAATGGCCATATTTCCCTCATTTAACAAAGTTTAGGTCGCTAAATAGCTGCTTTTCGCATAAGTTTTTGTAATTTCGCGCTGTCATCTGACGACAATAAGAACAAACATTTATCATAAAACAAAGAAAGGAAATGAAAAAGTACATGGTTTTGTGCGCAGGCCTGAGCCTCGCAATGGTATTCGCTAGTTGTGGTAAGAGCAGCGAGAGTGCATACAAGAAAGCCTACGAGAAGGCAAAGTCTCAGGAGGCTGCCCAGCAGGTTCAGCAGCCTACGACGCCTGCTCCCAGCACGCCCGCCGTTGTGGTAACTCCCGTCCAGACGCAGCCCGCCACGCAGACCACTGTTGCTGCTCCTGACAAGGACGTTCGTGCAGAGAGTGTTCAGCTGGTCAGCGGTTCTGGTCTGAAGACCTACAGCGTTGTTGTTGGTTCGTTCAAGGGCCAGGCTAACGCCGAGGGCCTGCAGCAGCAGCTCCGTGACAAAGGCTATGATGCTCAGGTTGTCCGCAAGGATGCTGTCGACGGTGCTTGGTTCCGTGTCATCGCTACCACGTTCGACAACAAGGCTGAGGCTATCAGCAGCCGGGATGCACTGCGCGCTACCTATCAGGGTGCTTGGCTGCTCTACAAACAGTAAGAGCCTTGGCCCGGATATTATCTATCGACTACGGTAAGAAACGTACCGGATTGGCAGTCACCGACCCTCTGCAGCTCATTGCCGGAGGGTTGGCGACTGTCTCTACTTCTGAGTTGTTCGATTGGCTGAAGAACTATATTGCTCACGAGTCAGTTGAGCGTATCGTCATTGGCGAGCCGCGACAGCCCAACGGGCAGCCCAGCGAGAATCTGGCACGTGTGCAGCAGTTCGTCAACCGTTGGCGCAAGGCTGTCCCCGAGGTTCCCGTCGAGTACTACGACGAGCGTTTCACCTCCGTGTTGGCTCATCAGGCGATGCTCGACGGAGGCTTGCGTAAGAAGGCCCGTCAGGATAAGGCTCTGGTTGATGAAATCAGTGCCACCATCATTCTTGAGGACTATATGCGCTCACGCAGAAATAACTCATAACGACTACTTCTTAACTCTTAACTTAAAAGTGATACTACCTATTTATATATATGGCCAGCCTGTGCTCCGCAAGGTGGCCGAAGACATTACCCCCGACTATCCAGAGCTGCAGCAGCTCATTAGCGATATGTGGGAGACGTTGGCCGAGAGCGAAGGCATCGGACTGGCAGCCCCCCAGATAGGGCGCGCCATCCGTCTGTCTGTTATCGACCTCGATGTGCTGAGCGACGATCTGCCCGAGTACAAGGGTTTCCGTCAAGTGTATATCAATCCTCACATCATCGAGCGCGACGAGACGAAGACCGACTCCAGCGAGGAAGGCTGTCTGTCGTTGCCTGCCATCCACGAGAAGGTGGTGCGTCCCACACGCATTCACGTGCAGTGGCAGGACGAGCAGTTCCAGCAGCACGACGAGTGGGTGGAGGGCTATTTGGCCCGTGTCATGCAGCATGAGTTCGACCATCTTGACGGCAAGATGTTCATCGACCATATCTCACCCCTGCGTAAGCAGCTCATCAAGAGTAAGCTCAAGTCGCTGACCCTTGGCCGCTATCGCTGTGGCTACAAGACGAAACCTGTGAGGAGATAAGGGATGACAAATGAGAGATATGATTAGTTTTTTTGCAGGCAATGACTGTCGGATGAAAGTGAAGTCCGGTAGGTGTTATGCTGTTTCGGTAATCATATCTCTCATCTTTCATATTTCATTTTTCATCTTCGCCTCTCTCCCTTCCTATGCCCAGTACAACATCGACCGCCTCATCAACGTAGGTCGGTCGGCGCTTTACTATGAGGACTATGTCCTCTCCATGCAGTATTTCAATCAAGCCATTGCCGCCAAACCCTATCTCTACGAGCCATGGTTCTATCGCGGCGTTGCCAAGTTCTATCTTGACGACTTTGCGGGTGCTGAGGCCGACTGCAGCGAGGCCCTGCAGCGTAACCCCTATGTCACGAGCATCTACGAGTTGCGCGCCATCTGCCGCATCCGCCTGGAACACTACACCGAGGCGGCTGCCGACTATACCCATGCGCTGCGCTACGACCCTGAGAATCAGGGCTTCTGGCACAATCGCGCCCTCTGTTATATCCAGAACAAAGAATATGATGTGGCACAGCAGCAGCTCGACACGATGCTGACGCGCTGGTCGCAGTATGCCCGCGGTTACGCCATGCAGGCGGAGGTATGTTTGTTGCAGAAGGACACGACGCGCGCCATTGCCGCCTTCGACCGCGCACTCGAGATAGACCCTTACGATGGTGAGACGTGGGCAGGACGCTCCGTCATCAGTCTGTCGCGTCAGGAGTGGAAAGATGCCGAGCACTTCCTCGACAAGACCATCCATCTGCTGCCCCAGCATGCCGTCAGCTACATCAATCGCGCTCTGGCCCGCTTCAATCAGAATAACCTGCGTGGTGCGATGGCCGACTATGACACAGCCCTCGACCTCGATCCCAATAACTTCCTTGGGCACTACAACCGTGGCCTGCTGCGCGCCCAAGTGGGCGATGATAATCGTGGCATCGAGGACTTCAACTTCGTCCTGAAGCTGGAGCCCGACAACCTCATGGCCCTCTTCAACCGCGCCCTGCTGTTGGAGCAGACGGGTGACCTGCGTGGTGCCATCCGCGACTATACAAAGGTCATTGCCGAATACCCCAACTTCTGGTTCGGCCTACAACATCGTGCCGACTGCTACCGCCGTCTGGGGCAGACACGTCAGGCTGAGCTCGACGAGTTCCGCATCCTCAAGGCCCAGATGGATAAGCGCTATGGTGGTCGCCAGCCCCGTCTGAACCGTCAGCAGATGCGTCGTCGCAGCGATGAGGACTTGGAGAAGTACAACCAGCTTGTGGTGGCTGACGAACAGGAGGTGGAGCACGAGTACAAGAGCGAGTACCGCGGACGTGTGCAGCACCACAAGACCGACGACACACTGCTGCCCATGTTTGGTCTTACGCTGCTTCATCAGTCGGGTGGCGTGCGCTCCGATGTGGCCTACGACCGTCATGTCGAGGCCTTCAACCGCCAGTCTGGCCTGCGTCAGCTATATGTCGGCACCACTCCGGCATCGCTCGACGAAAAGGTCTCCAACGCCTATTTCGCCTATATCGATTCGCTGACCGAAGCTATTGACCGTGCCCATGTCATAGGCCCTGCAGCCAGTTGCTTGCTGCTGCGCGCCGTCGCTTACGGCGAACTGCAGAACTTTGAGAGCGCTATCGACGACCTCAGCACCTATCTTCAGGTTGACAGCACCTCCGTGCTTGCCCTCTGGCAGCGCGCCGTCTGCCAGTCGAAGCAGAACCAGTTCCAGGCTTCAGAGGGCACCAATATCGATATGAAGACGGCCAATGTCCTCAGTGACCTCTCACACGCTCTGCGCCTCGACCCGCAGAACGCCTACCTCTACTATAACCGCGCCACCCTCTACGCCTACCGCAAGGACTATCAGCATGCCATCAGCGACTACACCCGTGCTTTGGAACTTGACCCGCGACTGGCCGAGGCGTGGTACAACCGCGGCCTCTGCCACATCTTTGCCGCCAACAAGGCTGCTGGCGTCAGCGATCTCAGCAAGGCTGGCGAGATGGGCCTCTACACCGCCTACAATCTGATTAAGCGCTATCGATAGAATATCCATCTAAAAACTTAGTTTATGACAAATTATCAGACTCTAACCTTCGAACCGACTAAAAAAGTCACTATCGTTATGCCTGTGTATAACGTTGCCGACTACATTTATGCGAGCTTGACAAGTGCGTTGGATCAAGACATGGATGATATGGAGATTATTGTGGTAGATGACTGCGGTACCGACTCTTCCATGGAAATCGTCCGACAATTACAAGCAACCCATCCCAAGGGCCAATGCATCCGCATTATCAGGCATGATGTTAATAAAGGCTTGGGGGAGGCGCGTAATACCGCTATGCGCGAGGCGCAGGGAAAGTACATCTTTCTTTTGGATTCTGATGATTTCATCACTCCCAATGCCATCTCTACCCTCTACAAGGCAGCAGAAGCAGAGTGTTCTGAACTGACATATGGTTCTACAGTAGTTAAAGAGATGGATGGTAGGGAACATCCGTTTTTCGTTCTTCCCCGGCTGACACTTTCAGGAAAAAACGCGTTGGTGAACTATATTTACAGCACCTTGCGTCAGAATGTTCCATTCTATGTATGGAACATCCTCTATCTTACGAGCTTTTTGCGCAGCAACGGATTCTTGTTTCCTCCTATCCGGAAAAGCGAAGATATCATGTTTAACGAGTTGATTCAGCCAAAAGTAACCAAAGCCGTTCTGCTGCCTGACATAACCTACTGCTATGTGATGCGGCCCAATTCGCTCATGTCTTTTCAAGCACGTGAAACGATAGGTGTTGAGGAAGCTCTCAATGCATTAAAATATTCAGAGTCGCTGAAAAACATGTGTAAACAGCATCGTGCCGAAAGCTATTATGATGGTAAGTGCGCAAAGACAATGAAAGGCGTGTTCTATCGGATTTGTGGAATACTCAAGCATCGTCAGCAACTGACAGGCAAGGTCTCAGACCGCCAACTCCGCGATGTCATGTGTCATCCAGCATCCCTTAGTGAGATATTGCGCTTTAAACAACATAAAGGCGCCAATCTGCTTTTTTGGTTCTTAGGCAAATTGCCATCGAAGCTATTTATTGTGGCTATTAAAACTATTGGTAGAAAGAAAGGGCTGTTGTGATACGTTGATGGGATTCTTGCAACAGGGGCCGAGTTTTGAAAAATACTCCACGACTTTTTGAAAATATTCCACGAGTATTTTTCAAAACTCATGGAGTATTTCGCAAAAGTCGGGGACTTTTAGTGGTAAGAGAGCTGGAAGTGAAAGAACTTCCGGCCTTTTCTTTGTAGTAAAGGAAAAAATGCGTACCTTTGCAGTCTTATTTATAAAGTATGATTTCTGTAGAAGGACTAAAGGTGGAATTCGGCGTGAAACCGTTGTTCCAAGATGTCAGTTTCGTCATCAACGCGCGAGACCGCATTGCCCTGGTGGGCAAGAATGGAGCGGGTAAGTCGACGATGCTGAAGATTCTGTGCGGACAGCAACGCCCGACGGCGGGTACGGTGAGCGTGCCCACGGACTCAGTCGTAGGCTACTTGCCGCAGGTGATGAACCTGCAGGACTCGACAACCGTACGCGAGGAGGCGCAGAAGGCCTTCGCCAACATCAGCGAACTGGAGGCGCGGGTGAAGCGTCTGGAGCAGGAGATGTCGGAGCGTACGGACTACGAGAGCGAGAGTTATATGGCACTCGTGGAGCGTTACACGATGGAACACGAACGTCTGTTGATGATGGGCGTTGAAGGCCGTGAGGCTGAGCTGGAGCGTACACTGACGGGCTTGGGCTTCGAACGTACCGACCTGGAGCGTCCGACAAGTGAGTTCTCGGGTGGCTGGCGCATGCGTATTGAGCTGGCCAAAATCCTGCTGATGCGTCCCGATGTGCTGTTGCTTGACGAGCCCACGAACCATTTGGATATCGAGTCTATACAGTGGCTGGAGCAGTGGCTGGCACAGTCGTCGGCAGCTGTGGTGCTGGTGAGTCACGACCGTGCGTTTATCAACAATGTGTCGAACCGCACGTTGGAGATCAGTTGTGGGCGTGTCATTGACTATAAGGTGAAGTACAATGAGTACGTCGTGCTGCGTCAGGAGCGCCGTGAGCAGCAGCTGCGTGCCTACGAGAACCAGCAGAAGGAGATTGCCGAGATGAAGGATTTCATCGAGCGCTTCCGCTATAAGGCCACGAAGGCCGTGCAGGTGCAGCAGAAGGTGAAGCAGCTGGAGAAGATTGTGCCCATCGAGATTGACGAGGTGGATAATTCGGCCATGCACCTGAAGTTCCCGCCCTGCCTGCGCTCAGGCGACTATCCCGTCATCTGCGAAGACGTCAGGAAGGTTTATGGCGACCATCTGGTCTTTGACCGCGTGAACCTGACCATCAAGCGTGGCGAGAAGGTGGCCTTTGTCGGCAAGAACGGCGAGGGTAAGTCGACGCTTGTGAAATGCATCATGGGCGAGATTCCCTTCGACGGCATGCTGAAGATTGGCCACAACGTGCAGATAGGCTATTTTGCACAGAATCAGGCGCAGCTTCTGGACGAGAGTCTGACCGTGTTCGATACGATTGACCATGTGGCAAAGGGTGACATCCGACTGAAAATCAAGAATATACTTGGAGCATTTATGTTTGGCGGCGAGGAGTCCGACAAGTATGTGAAGGTGCTCAGCGGTGGCGAGCGTAGCCGCCTAGCAATGATTCGTCTGCTGCTAGAGCCCGTGAACCTGCTCATCCTCGACGAGCCCACGAACCATCTGGATATGGCGTCGAAGGACGTGCTGAAGGAGGCTATCAAAGCATTCGACGGCACCGCTATCATTGTTAGCCACGACCGTGAGTTTCTCGACGGGCTGGTCACGAAGGTCTATGAGTTCGGTGGCGGTAAGGTGCGCGAGTACCTGGGCGGCATCTATGACTGGATAGAGAAAGACAGAGGAGAAAAGAGGGAGGAGAGAATACCTCAACCGCAGAAGAATTCATCAACAAGCACCTCTCAAACCTCTAACCCCACAAACAATACATCCAAGCAAAGCTATGCCGAGCGTAAGGAACAGCAGAAGCGCCTGAACAAAGCCGAGAAGGCCGTGAAGGAGAGCGAGCAGAAAATCGAGAAGATGGAAGCACGGCTGGCGGAGCTCGATGCGCTACTCTGTGACCCTCAGAACGCATCGGACATGACGCTCGTAACAGAATACACCACGACCAAGCAGTCGCTCGACGCTGAGACGGAACGCTTCTTCGAACTGTCGGAACAGTTGGAGGAGCTGAAAGCTCAGATGTAGAAGAATAAAACGAGATACAATTAATATACAACGTTATGAAAAGAAAACTATTGACTATCATGGCATTAGCAACCATGGCCGTCACAGCGACGGCACAGCTGCGGTCAGGTATCAATCTGGCCGACATGGACACCAGCGCCAAAGCTGGCGACGACTTTTACACGTATGCATGTGGTGGATGGATGAAGGCTAACCCGCTGCCTGCCGCTTACTCGCGCTTTGGCTCTTTCGACCGTCTGGCCGAGGACAACAACAAGCGCATTAACGGCATCCTGAAGGAACTGCTGGAGAAAACCTATGCAGAGGGAACGACCGAGCGCAAGCTCAGCGACCTCTACAAACTGGCTATGGACTCCGCTCGTCGTGAGCAGGAGGGACTGGCTCCCGTCATGCCGCTCATCAAGAAGCTGGAGGCCGCCAAGACAATGGCCCAGCTGAACACCGTACAGCTGACGATGGCTCCTTATGGCGACATGCAGTTCTATCGTGCTGGTATGGGTGCCGACGAGAAGAATGCCTCGCAGAACATCCTTAGCGTGGCTCAGGGCGGACTGACGCTCGGACAGAAAGACTACTATCTGGAGACCGACGAGGCAACGACGAAGATTCGTGAGGCCTATAAGAAGCACATTGTCCGCATGTTCCAACTCTTCGGTTTTTCGAAGGGCGCTGCCACTAAGAAGATGCAGAATGTATGGAAGGTGGAGCTGGCGCTGGCTAAAGTCTCGAAGAGTCGTACCGAGCTGCGCGACCCGCAGGCCAACTACAACAAGACAACGCTGGCTGAGTTCCAGAAACAGTATCCCCATCTGCGTCTGGAGGAGGTGATGAACGCGCAGGGTCTGCAATCTAAGTACATGCAGGAACTTGTCGTCGGACAGCCTGCCTTTATGGCCGGAGCTGAGGCTCTTGTGGCTAAGATGAAGCCCGCTGAGTATCGTGACTATATGGAGTGGGGCGTCATCATGGGTGCGGCCAGTCGCCTGACTGACGAGGTGCGCGAGGCACAGTTCGACTTCTTTGGTCGCACGATGTCGGGCCGCAAGGAGGATTACCCGCTGTGGCGTCGTGCTACCAGTGCCGTTCAGGGTGCTATGGGTCAGGCGCTGGGCAAGATCTATGTGGAGAAGTACTTCCCTGCAGCCGCTAAGGAGCGCATGCAGAAACTCGTTAAGAACCTGCAGATAGCGCTCGGCGAACGTATCGCTGCCCAGGACTGGATGGATGACTCGACGAAGGTGAACGCCCTGCTGAAGCTCAGTAGCTTCTATGTGAAGGTAGGCTATCCTGACAAGTGGATTGATATGTCGCGTCTTGTGATAGATGCGAAAAAATCTTACTATGAGAATATGCAGGAGGTTAGTAAGTTCTGGAACTGGTATTACATCGATCATACGGCTGGAAAGCCTGTTGATATCGAAGACTGGTATATGACGCCTCAGACGGTGAATGCCTACTATAACCCTACCACGAACGAAATCTGTTTCCCCGCTGGTATTCTGCAAGTTCCGTTCTTTGATATGACGGCTGACGATGCCTTTAACTATGGCGCTATCGGTGTGGTGATTGGCCACGAGATGACTCATGGTTTTGATGATCAGGGACGTCAGTATGATAAGGATGGCAATATGCACGACTGGTGGAAGGAATCTGATGGAAAGAACTTTACAGCGCGTACGGATAAGTATGCCGATTTCTTCTCAGCTATCAACGTGCTGCCAGACCTCAAGGCCAATGGCCGTCTGACGTTGGGTGAGAACCTGGCTGACCACGGAGGTCTGCAGGTGGCTTATGCCGCTTTCAAGAACGCAACGAAGAATCAGCCGCTGCCCGTTATCGACGGTCTGACCGCTGACCAGCGCTTCTTCTTGGCCTATGCCGGTGTGTGGGCAGGCAACATTACGGAAGCCGAAATCCGTAATCGTACGAAGAGCGATCCCCACTCACTGGGCCGTTGGCGCGTTAATGGCGCACTGCCACATATTGATGCCTGGTACGAGGCTTTCGGTGTGAAGGAAGGTGACAAAATGTTTATACCCAAAGCGCAGCGTCTACAGCTGTGGTAAGTCAATAATAGACGAAAACGAAAAAAATGCCGTCGTAAATATAAATTTACGGCGGTTTTTTGTTGTGTTTCTATTTTTTTTTGTATCTTTGCCCCAATCATTGCTAAAAACAACGGGACATTATGACAGAATTTACGATAGGACAAGGCCATGAAGACGTCGGAAAGCAGATGTTAAAGCACGACGATCTCGTTGGAACGGAACAATCTAAAACTGAAGAAAATAGTCAGGCAGCCATACAGACGGCAGAAAGTGTCGCTTGCCCTTTCTGCGGATCACCCAATGATTCTGGTTCTGTGTTTTGTTTGTCATGCGGTAAGCCCCTAAGTATGGGCGCTTGTCCTAATTGCGGTAACGAAATGGACCCCGACGCAGACTTCTGTGAGGTTTGTCATCACTATGTCAAGGTTGACGTGTGTTCTTTCTGTGGTGCCCAACTCTCAGGTACGGAAGCCTATTGCCCAGAGTGCGGCAGTCCCCGTGGCGGTATTGTCTGTCCCACCTGTCATACCTTGAACGATTTTGCATTTTGCAAGCAGTGTGGGGCACCTTTGACCGAAGAGGCTCAGCTACTGATTGCAGAAATGAGTTCGCATCCTGAGTATCAGGAGATGATGCAGCTGGCCCGTGAGTATGAGGAGCTGCAAATGAAGCTTCCCTATTCTTCGGAGCGCGACCTCGTGCGTGACCAGATGAACTTCAAGTTGCGTGAACGTGTGCTGTCGCTTTTAGCTAAGGACCGCGGCCAGTCTGATGAGCAGATTGTGATTGAACCGACAAAACGCATGTCTAAGGAAGAGTTACAGCACCAAAAGGAAGAAAAGATAGAGGCTCTTACGCGCCTGCTTGAGTCGATGGCAACTCCAGCGCAGCCTTCGCCGGTGAAAGCCCGTAACTACGCAATGGCCCTGAAGCCCGTTGGTGTAAAAATGGCGTGGGTGTGTAACTATAAGGGAGCTATGCATAGCAGCCCTTGTGGCTGTGCCAAGCCCCAATTGGGAGGCAAATGGATTCTTCTGGGCAAAAACATTAAAAAAGAGATAAAAGACGATAAGTCATGATAGATAAAACCATAGTTAACCCACAAGGGAATTCTTCGCCTGCAGAGGATGATGGTTTGGGAGCAACACTGCGTACTGTACGTGTTATTGAAGGACAGAATCCGATTGACCTCTCGCAGACCCTGAGAACTCAGACAGGAGAACAAAGCCTTGCCGAGAGCGATAACTCGTTCTTCAAACTGAAGGGTGTCAGCTACAGGAACCTTGAGTGCCTGAGCGACAACTCGGGTGAGGCGCAGGTGTTTCTTGTTGAGCACGATGAGAAGCCCTTTGTGCTGAAGGTCTATTACCCTAATTTTGATATCAACAAGAAGATGCTTCAGGTCATTCGGTCGTTTGACTTTGAGATGATCGTGAAGATATACGATTTTGGCAAAACCTATGTCGACGGTAAACATCGCTATTATGAGCTGATGGAGTATCTGGCTGGCGGTACGCTGAGTAACTACCGGCTGGATGGCAACATGAACCAGTTCCGCCGCATAGCCTTACAGGGTGCTGCAGCACTGGCCTATTGTCATAACTACAATATCCTGCACAAGGATATCAAACCCTCCAACTTCTTCTTTCGCGATAGCGACCACGAGCAGTTGGTGTTGGGCGACTTTGGCATCTCAAGCATGCTGGAGAATGACGGTACGTCCTACCGGACGTCGCAGGCCCGTACGCCGATTTTTGCTGCGCCTGAGATGTACTCTGACGTGATTGACGGCGTTGTTGAGGTGACGCCCGCTGCCGACTTCTACTCGTTGGGAATCACGCTGTTCTCACTATGGATTGGCGACAATCCGTTGAGTTCAAATGAACGCATCATGATGCGCCAGAAGAACGAAGGACGTTTGCCGCGATTGAACGAATTGCCCGATACTGTAAGAACCATTGTGCAGGGACTGACCGTCGTAAATCCGCAGAACCGTTGGGGCTACGATGAGGTGGAGCGCTGGTTCAAGGGTGAGGAAGTGAAAGTCGACCTGTCGTCGCCTTTCCTCAGATACAAAAGTTTCATTGTCGACCCCGACCGTAACCTTGTGGCTGATAATGTGCACGAACTGATACCGCTGCTTCTTGATAACGAGCGCTTGGCGATGGGCTATCTTTATAACGGCCGTATCAGTCAGTGGCTGGAGTCGTGCGGCAACCAGAAGCTGGCAACAGCGGTGAAGGATATCGTGGTGAACCGTTATCCCGTTGACCAGCGTGCAGGTTTGATGACTAGCATCTATACGATGGAGCCGACGTATCCCTATAAGGACATTCAGGGCACGCTCTGCGATGATGTCCATTCGATTGCTGTTTCTGTGTTGAGCTATGTAGAGCAGTACGGATTGCTGTTGAAGAATCCCAATGACAGCCTGTTCCTCTATCTGGAGACTCATACGAAGTGCGATGTTAAGCGTCTGCGCTCCTATTTCACAGACTTGGATACGACAGACTCCAGCAAGACGCGGAGGGCTATCCTGAGGTTGGTCTATGAGATGGACCCCGAAATACCGTTCCTCACAAGATATCCGTCATCAACGGTGCAGCAGATTGTTCATGCTTTCGGTTACGGCAATCTGCCGGAAGACGCCTGGGAGAGTCTGACCGACGGTCGTCTACTATCGTGGATGTATAGTCATGAGGACATTATGGCTTGTGAGAGCCTGCGCATCATGACAAAGGGGCAGCCCTTCTCGATGACGTTGGCTTATAAGGTGCTGTACAATATGGACCGCGATGCCGCCTATGACCTGCGCTCGGCTGATACCCCTGAGAAAGTGGGCTATCTGCTGAAGGAACGCTTGAAGAATGCTGAGCACATGTCGCCCGAGACGTTCGCGGAAGAGATGAATGATGTGGCTGACCCTAACGGGCGCTTCGTCTACTATGCGCAGCTGCACGGTTGGATGGAAGAACTGGCAGCAGCCAACCGCTGTTTCGATATGAAGTCGGAGGAGAACCGTGAACGGTTGAGTGCCTACGACCTGCCTACGGCTGTCTATCGCTTCTGTTGTATGCTGGGCGTTACCCCGAGCTACCTGCTGCCCGACGGCACAGAGTTGGTTGACAGCTCACAGTTAATACCCGGCGCAAGCGGCATAATTCGCAATGAGATACGTAATGGTACCTTCTCGCAGTGGCTGTCTTTGTTCTATCACGAGAATCCTCAGGCTGATTTCAGTGAGGAGTACAGCTATGAGCATTCATTGGAGGACTGGGTGATGACGCTGGGCTCGTACGACAAGAACCAGCGCTATTATAAACGTTTCATGGCGGCCCGTCAGGAGACTGTTGACAAGATGAGTAGTGTCAAGAAGGGATGGGAGCGAGCCAAAAAGAAGGAGGACATGTGGCGATACGTCTTCTACAGCCTCTGTGGCCTGTGGATGCTACTGGTGCTTATCTTTGGCATCACCGGGCGTGACTTCCTGTTTCGCCACACGTTCATCACGATGGGTATTCCTCTGGGCGGTGTCACTCTGCTCATCGCTGCTATGCGTGCCTACTTCCGAGGCTTTGGTTTCGTGATGTCATTGTTGTGCGGATTGCTGGGTGCAATGTCGAGTATTATACCGATACAGATTCTGCGACTCATCAACGGCAGCATGCCTGGAATGTTCAATATTTCCGTCGTGTTCATTACGTTGGTCTACATGCTAATCTGTCACCTGACAGACTTCCGCGGTGACCAGAAGGCCGACAATAAACTCATCAGCGAGGTCTTCGATGACGATATAAAGTCTTCGTTGCTGGAACCGCTCTACTATACGTTCAAGACGAAATCATATAAGTACAAAGGCTCGAAGTTCGCCGTACTCGACGACGTTACTGACCAGATACGCTCTATCAGTGGCGAGTCTGTGATACATTATATATTATGGAGTACACTTATGGCCATTCTGGTGGCTGAGTTCGTCATCTTCAGCCCCAGTCTCATGAATGTCCGTAATCCCTACTTAGATAACAACTGGAAATTGCAGCCTCATAAGATAATCAAGCAATTAGAGCGAGACGTGGAATGATTTGCGAACACTGTCATAAGGAGAATCGTAGTATTGCGAAGTTCTGCAAGTGGTGTGGAAGACCGCTTGCCAACCAGCATGTGCTCGATAGGCTCGTGGGGCTGAAAGAGGTGAAAACCCAGCTGAAGACTATCGTCGATACCTACGCCTATCTCCGCTCACGCAAAGATATTGCTAATGTCCGCTTGTCGGTCAACACCATCATTGTCGGTGAGACGGGAACGGGCAAGACAGCGCTGGCAGAGATACTCCGCGACTACTTCTACCAGCAGAAGATTATCGAGAAGGCCAAGCTGACAATGGTTGATGCGGTAGACTACTCGCGTTTTGTTGACAAGTGGGACGACAACATCAAGAAAGCCCGTGGCGGTCTTCTGTTCTTCGATAACGTACAGAAGTTGCTGCCCGATAAATACTCCAACCAGGTGAACCCGCTTGACAAACTTTTTGTCGAGATGGACAAATGGGACGATAACCCCATCGTCATAATGGCCGGTCTGCCTAAGGGTCTTGATGATTTCCTGGAGAGCAACCCTGCGGTGAAGAACCGCTTCAAGTATATGTTCCGCCTGCCGACGCCTAACTACCAGGAACTCTGCGACATCACCAAGCTCGACCTTAGGATGAAGTATGGCATTACGAACTTCTCGCCGGAGGCAGACCAACAGTTGCAGCGCCTGTTCAAGTATCGCATCAAGACAAAAGATGATACCTTCGGCAATGCCCATGTGGCCATGAAGACCGCTGAAGACATATTCACGGCCTTCATCAGTCGTGGAACCAATGCGGAGCAGGTGGAGCAGGAAGACATCGTAGGGTATGTTCCTAAGGAGCGCACGCTGGACGAGATACTCGACGATATGAACTCGTTCATCGGTATGGACGAGGTGAAGCAGGCTGTCCGTGAGATTGCGTATGCTGTGCAGAACAGTGTGCAGCGTGCTGAGCGGGGACTCGGTGAGCAGCAGAAAATGGCGATGCACATGATCCTGACAGGTAATCCTGGTACTGGTAAGACCACTATCGCCCGTAAGCTGGGTGAGATACTTGCTGCTATCGGTTACCTGGACAGCGGGCATGTGGTTGAGGTGGACCGTGCCCAGATGGTCAGTCCTTATCAGGGTGAGACACCTAAGGTGGTCGACCGCCTTTGCGACAAAGCGCTGGGTGGTATCCTCTTCATTGACGAGGCTTACACGTTGGCGCCCATCAGTCAGGCTGGCGAACGTGATAACCAGGGGGCACAGGCGCTGGAGAAATTGATGAAGCGTATGGAAGACGACCGTGGAAAGTTTGTTGTCATCGCTGCTGGCTATCGTACGGAGATGGACAATTTGTTCCGCGTGAACCCCGGTTTCAAGAGCCGTTTCAACTACTTCCTGAATCTCGACGACTACACACCCGATCAGCTCTACGACATCATGCAGGTCTTTGCCCGCGAGAAGAAATATGTGTTCTCGAGTGGCGCAGAGGAGTTGGCGCGTAAGTGCATCAGGCAGATGTATGAGTCGCGCGACAAAGACTTTGCCAATGGCCGTTCTATGCGCTCACTGTTTGACCAGATATGCAAGAAACAGGCGCAGCGTCTGCAGAACGATGACATCACCTCGATGTCTGATGAGCAACTGATGACCATTGAGGCAGCTGATGTGCCTTACGAGGAGCCGCAGACCATCGACTACGACGAATGCCTGAAGAAACTCGACGGCCTGGTGGGCTTGGCATCTGTCAAGAAAGAAATTTCCAATTTGGCAGCATTCCTGAATCTGCAGATTCGCCGTGGCGAGAGCAACACCTTCCAGGGTAAGCATTATATCTTTACCGGCAATCCGGGTACGGGTAAGACGACGGTTGCCCGTATCATGGCTGATGTCTTCAAGACACTTGGCATCATCAGCCGTGGTCAATTGGTGGAGGCCGACCGCGCGAAACTTGTTGCCGGCTATAGTGGTCAGACGGCTATAAAGACCAATCAGCTCATAGATACGGCTTTGGGTGGTGTCCTGTTTATCGACGAGGCCTACACACTGCGTTCCAATGATGGCGATACTTTTGGTGCAGAGGCCATTGACACCCTGCTGAAGCGACTGGAGGACGACCGCGGTAAGTTCGTCTGTATTGTTGCTGGCTATACCGACCAAATGCACGACTTCATCGACTCCAATCCCGGCTTGAAGAGCCGTTTCACGCAGACGATACATTTCGACGATTATACGCCCGATGAACTGACAAAGATATTCCTGAATCTGGCTTCTGCCAAGAACTTTACAATAGACCAGGATACCGAAAAGGCCATACACCGCCAGTTTGAGCAGTTGTACCTGCGTCGTGACAAGAACTTCGGCAATGCCCGTGAAGCCCGCCGTATCTTCGACGAGGCGGTCGAGAAGCAGAGCCAGCGCCTCGTGGGACTCATGGGGCAGCCCGGCTTCCAAGAGCAGGATATGTTCCGTATCATTGCCGATGACCTGCCGATGGCGCAGAGCGAGAAGGCCCGTCCGTTGGACGAGGTGCTCAACGAACTGGACGGGTTTGTCGGCATGCGCTCGGTAAAGAACCTGATTCGTCGTCTCGCCGTGCAGAGCATGTTCATGAAGCAGCGTGCAGCTATGGGAGCCGGAAATGTACAGCAATTGGCCATGAACTTCGTGCTGACGGGCAATCCCGGTACGGGCAAGACCTCTATCGCACGTAAGATGGGCGAAGTGCTCAATGCTATGGACATTCTGCCTACCAGTCGAGTGCTCGAATCCAGTCGCGCCACGCTTGTGGGTAAGTATCTTGGCGAAACGCCGAAGATTGTCAACAACATGTGCGACAAAGCGATGGGCGGTATTCTTTTCATCGACGAGGCCTACACGCTGTCCGACCAGAGCGACCAGTATGGTAAGGAGGCCATCGACACGCTGATGAAACGTATGGAAGACGACCGCGGCAAGTTCGTCGTGATCGTGGCCGGTTATAAAGACAAAATGGAGGACTTCCTGCAGATGAATCCGGGCTTGGCCAGCCGCTTCACGCACAAGCTTCATATTGACGACTATAACGAGGACGAACTTCTGGCTATCTTCAAGAAGATGGCCCAGGAGGAGCAGTACACGCTGTCGCCGACGGCTGAGTTTAAGGCTCTTGACGTAATCTATAAGATGGTGATGACGAAAGACGAGTCGTTCGGTAATGCCCGCGAGATGCGCAATCTGCTCGACGCTACTGTTCAGCAGTTGTCGCAGCGTGTGTCGCAGTTGCCGCCCGACCAGGTGACGAAGGAGTCCTACCAAATTATATTACCAGAAGATATTGTAGATAAGAATGATAATTTGTCCAAATTGTAAAGAGGAAATTGAGGACGACAGTCACTTTTGTGATCAGTGCGGTCAGACACTGCTGTTTTGTAAGAACTGCGGAAGGGTAGGTATTGGCCGTCGCTGTACACAGTGTGGCGGTATGATGTTATCGTCGGAGGAGTACCAGACGCAGGCTGCCAGATTGGTCTTTTCTTCACAGATGTCGGCCAGCATCTCGCAGAGTATGGCCACGACGACACCAATCAGCGGCGCCACCCCGATGATTCAGCGCCCGGTTGCTCACGGCATACCAGTTCTGACGCTCACCAACACCAGCCTGAACATTCATATTCAGGGCATCAACGGTGCGGTGATAGGCCGTCGTCAGGGCCCTTATGCGCAGTTCTTTGCTCAGCAGATGTACGTCTCGGGCGTTCATGCCCAGCTGAAGTACAATGCCGGCTCAGGCTGGTGCATTGTCGATAAGCACTCCTCTAATGGAACAAAACTGAACCAACATGCATTGCAGCCCGATGTGGAGATGTCGCTCCGTAATGGTGATATTTTGACTATCGCCAACATCAACCTGCAAGTGAGTGTTAATTAATAGGTATAAAGATAACGATGAAACTCAGTATATCAGCTGCCAGCTACGTGGGTAGTGTCAGACACAACAACGAGGATATGGTTCTTGTGGACAGCAAGTTCATACGGAACAATAAACATTGGACGATGGTCGATATCGCTGATGTTGACCGCTATCTCGTGGCGCTGGCCGACGGTATGGGCGGCCACAGCAGTGGTGAGGTGGCCAGCAGCGACACGCTCCATAATCTGCAGTTCTATTTCAGCGACCTGCCGCCGAAGCTCTCGGTCGAGGACTTCAATGAGGTCATCTTCGAGTGGCTGGAGTCCATGAATCATATTATCGACTCCAAGGGACGTTCGGATGCGCGCTTCGAGGGTATGGGTACGACGCTGGTGGCACTGGCCTACTACAACAGCGATTTTTACTGGATGAACTGCGGCGACAGCCGTTTCTACCGTATGCACGGCTCTTCCTTGAAGCAGATGACTACAGACCATTCGCTGAGTAACCTCGTCGGCTCCGACGAGCACTCCAACGTCATCACCAACTGTATCGGTGGCGGCTGTAAGATGTCCTACATCGATATGGTGCAGTGTACGGCTGACATCAACTCGGGCGATGTCCTGCTGCTCTGCAGCGACGGCTTGACCGATATGCTCACCGATATAGAGATACTGAATCTTCTCGAGAACGGCGCCGATGCCTCGAAGCTGTGTAAGGCTGCCGAAATGGCTGGCGGTTACGACAATGTGTCGGCTGCCGTCATCAAGATTGTTTAAGTGTAAAAAGATTAGAATCAAGATAGAATTATGCCATTAAGACTTCCAGACAAATTACCCGCCATCGATATTCTCAAGCGCGAGAATATTTTCGTGATGGATGACACCCGGGCTCATACTCAGGATATCCGCCCGCTACGTATTGTGATACTCAACCTGATGCCGCTGAAGGTGACTACAGAGACAGACCTTGTGCGGTTGCTTTCGAACACGCCGCTGCAGTTGGAAATCAGTTTCATGAAGCTGCAGAGCCACACGCCCAAGAACACTCCGATAGAGCACATGATGATGTTCTACCGCAGTTTTGAGTCGATGAAGAACGAGAAGTTTGACGGTATGATTATCACGGGCGCTCCTGTAGAACAGCTGGAGTTTGAGGAGGTCGGTTACTGGGATGAGATTACCCAGATTTTTGCATGGGCGCGTACGCATGTCACGAGTACCTTATATATATGCTGGGCGGCTCAGGCAGGCCTCTACTATCATTATGGCGTGCCCAAGTATCCGCTGCCGAAGAAGATGTTCGGCATCTTCGCGCAGCGTGCTCTTGACATCTCCCTGCCTATTTTCCGAGGCTTCGATGATGTGTTTATGATGCCTCACAGTCGTCATACGGAGATACATGAGGCCGATATCCTCGCACATCCGGAACTTCAGCTGGTAGCAGAGTCTCCGGAGAGTGGTGTCAGTATGGTGATGGCTCGTGGCGGTCGTGAAATCTTCATAACGGGCCATCTGGAGTATGCCCCCGACACGCTCGACCATGAGTATCGTCGTGACAAGGATATCCGCGACGATGTGGACCTGCCTCGCAACTACTATCGCGACAACGACCCTGAGAAGGGGCCGCTGGTCACTTGGCGTGCTCACGCCAATCTGCTCTACTCCAACTGGATTAACTATTACGTCTATCAGGAGACGCCGTATAATATCGATGATATTAAGTAACGTTTTCCTTTTTCCTGACTCTAAACGAAGCTGATGACAGAACTTGAACTGTTGGCTCCGGCCAAGAACCTGGAGTGTGGCAAGGCCGCCATTGATCATGGTGCCGACGCTGTTTACATCGGAGCCCCGCGCTTTGGTGCCCGTGCTGATGCCGGCAACAGTGTGGCCGACATTGCCGAACTCTGCCGTTATGCCCATCAGTTTCAGGCAAAGGTTTATGTAACTGTCAATACCATTATCTACGACGACGAGTTGGAGGCCTCTTACAGTCTGCTTGACCAGCTGGCCGAAATAGGTGTCGATGCCGTTCTGGTGCAGGATATGGGTCTTCTGGCCGGTTACCGTGAGCATCTCTCCCGGCAGTCGTCCTCCATTCCCCACTTGACGTTTCATGCCAGCACGCAGACAGACAATCGCTCTGCCGAGAAAGTACAGTGGCTTCGTTCTCTTGGCTTCAAGCAGGTTGTGCTGGCGCGTGAACTCTCCATCAGCGAGATAGCCGGGATCCATCGTCAGGTGCCCGACGTGAAACTGGAGGTTTTCGTCCACGGTGCGCTCTGTGTCAGCTATAGCGGTCAGTGCTATGCCTCTCAGGCGTGCTTCTCCCGTTCTGCCAACCGCGGTGCGTGTGCCCAGTTCTGCCGTATGGCGTTCGACCTTCTCGATGCCGAGGGGCGTGTCATAGAGCATGACCGTTACCTGCTGTCGTTACGCGACATGAACCAGTTCGACAATCTGGAAGCACTGGCTGAGGCCGGTGCAACATCGTTTAAGATTGAGGGCCGCCTGAAGGATGTCGGCTATGTCAAGAATGTGACAGCTGCCTATAGTGAGCGCCTTAACGACATCATACGTCGTCATCCCGACCGCTACAGCCGCACGTCGAAAGGTCAGTGCACTTATACCTTCAAGCCCGATTTGGCGCGTACGTTCAATCGCGGTTATACCTCTTATTTCGCCAACGGACGCCAGCCCCACATCGCCTGTTTCGATACTCCGAAGGCTATGGGCGAGTATGTTGGGACGGTCAAGGAGGTGCGGCGCGACTCTTTCACCGTTGCCGGCACCGCCAGCTTCGCCAATGGCGACGGCCTCTGCTTTGTGGGTAAGGAGCGGCGGCTGGAGGGCTTTCGTGTCAATAGGGTAGAGGGCAACCGTCTCTATCCTCAGTCCATGCCCGAAGGTCTGCGTCCTGGCCAGCCTCTTTACCGCAACAACGACCAGGAGATGGAACGTCTGTTGTCGCGTCCCAGTGCCGAGCGCAAGATTCCTATTTCGATGACGTTGCGCCCCACGCCCGACGGCTTTGAACTGTCCTCTGGTGCCGTTGCTGTCAGCATGGTCATAGAGCATCAGCAGGCCGAGAAGCCGCAGTGTGACAACATTGTGCGCCAGCTGACGAAGTTAGGAGGCACAATCTATTCGTGTCGTGAGGTAACGCTGGCTGCCGACTTCAATTATTTCATTCCCAGCAGTCAGCTGGCTGAGCTGCGCCGGCTCTTGGTGGCGAAACTGACAGAAGGAGCCTTGTCTTTGTTGCCTTCAAAGCAGTCGGGCCCGTCAGAGCCTCTTGACCATACGAAGATGCCTGCCTATAGTCAGCCCCATCTCTATAACATAGCCAACCGCGAGGCCTGCCGCTTCTATGGCGTTGCAGCGCCTACGGCTTACGAGCTACGTCCAGCTGCCGATGCAGTCCTGATGCAGTGCCGTCACTGTGTGCGCTATGCCTTGGGCTATTGTGTGAAACATGGCGGTGAGCGGCCTCAGTGGAAGGAGCCCTTGTATCTGCGACTCGGCGACGGCCGCCGCTTCCGCCTGGAGTTTGATTGCCGGAACTGTCAAATGAATGTCTATGCATCGGCTCGTTAGTATTCTCGCCTGTCTCATGCTGCTGACATCGTGCTACAACCGCGGTCAGCAGACGCCTGATGCCTTGTCGCTGACAGAAGCCCAGATTGACAGCATCTCGTTCTACACCACCCATCACTACACCGAGGGCTATAACTTCCAGGTGCATGCCGACTCACTGCCCATCATCCGGCAGTTGCCGGCAGAAGCCATTATTGATATGCCTGTCGATACGCTGCAACTGTATAAGAAAGATGTGGTTGTCGTGGCCGATATCGTCACTGTTCCAGCCGATACCATTGACTCCGTGTGGGTAAAGGTAGCCCGCGATGAGTTCACGTTGGGCTGGGTACGCGAGAGCGAGCTGCTTGCGGGTGTCTCGCCCGACGACCCTATCTCGGCGTTCATCGACTTCTTCTCCGATGCCCATTTGCTCATCTTCCTGGCGCTGATAGTTGTGGTGGGTGCTGTCTATGTGCTGCGCCACCTGATGCGTCGCAATGCTAAGATAGTCCATCTTAACGACATCCCCTCGTTCTATCCCACGCTGCTCTGTCTGTTGCTGGCATCGTCGGCTGTGCTCTACAGTAGCATCCAGCTCTTCGACCCCGAGAAGTGGCGTCATTTCTATTATCACCCGACGCTCAATCCCTTTGCCGTGCCTTTCTGGTTAGGACTGTTCCTCAACACCGTCTGGGCCATTGTCCTGGTGGGCGTTGCCGTTGTCGATGACGTGCGCCGGCGTCTGCCCTTTGTCGAGGCCATCTTCTATCTGCTCGGCCTGGGTGCAGTCTGTGCCGTCATTTATGTCGTGTTCAGTGTCTTCACCTTATATTATATAGGTTATCCGCTTTTGGTTGCCTATATCGTGTGGGCGCTGCGCCGTTACAGACAGCTGCCTCACAGTCGTTATCTCTGCGGCAACTGTGGCGCCGAACTCCAGCGTAAGGGCCGTTGTCCGCACTGCGGTGTCGTTAATGAATAGAGTGTGACACACAAAAAAATAATAATAAGGGGCCGCAATGCATGCGACCCCTTATCTGTTTTGTTGTATGTGTGTTATTCGTGATTACTCACCCTTGATAGCTGCTACACCGGGAAGCACCTTACCCTCGATAGCCTCGAGCAGGGCACCGCCACCAGTAGAGATGTAGCTCACCTGGTCGGCCAGACCGAACTTGTTGACACAAGCCACAGAGTCGCCACCGCCAATCAGTGAGAATGCACCCTCAGCAGTTGCCTTGGCGATAGCGTCGCCGATAGCGCGTGAGCCAGCAGTGAAGGCGTCGCACTCGAATACGCCGGCAGGACCGTTCCACAGAATGGTCTTGGCACCAGCGATGGCAGCCTGGAAAGCCTTCTGGCTCTCGGGACCAGCATCAACACCCTCGTAACCGGCGGGAACCTTGTTGGCGGGGCAGGTGATGATTTCAGCACCGTCCTTAACGCTCATGGTACCGAAGTCGAGACCGTTGGTAGCGGTGCAGTCTGTACCGAGAACCAGCTCTACGCCGTTCTTCTTGGCCAGCTCCTCAACACCGAGGGCAACGTCCAGCTTGTCGAGCTCAACGATAGAATCGCCAATCTCGCCGCCGTGAGCCTTCGAGAAGGTGTAGGTCATACCACCGCAGAGGATGAGCTTATCAACCTTGCCGAGCAGGTTCTCGATGATACCAATCTTAGAAGATACCTTTGAACCACCCATGATGGCTACGAACGGGCGCTTGATGTTGCTCAGCACGTTGTCAACAGCCTGCACCTCCTTTTCCATCAGCAGACCCAGCATCTTGTTGTTGGCGTCGAAGTAGTCGGCGATAACAGCGGTAGAAGCGTGCTTGCGGTGAGCGGTACCGAAGGCGTCCATGACGTAGCAGTCAGCATAAGAAGCCAGCGTCTTGGCAAACTCTTTCTGGCTGGCCTTCATGGCCTTCTTAGCCTCGTCGTAGGCGGGGTCGGCCTTGTCGATGCCAACGGGCTTGCCCTCTTCCTCGGGATAGTAGCGCAGGTTCTCCAGCAGCAGAGCCTCACCCATCTTCAGTGCCTTAGCAGCGTCGGCAGCCTTGGCGCAGTCGGGAGCGAAAGCAACGGGAACGCCGAGTGCCTTCTCAACGGCCTCGCGAATCTGACCCAGAGAGAGCTTGGGGTTTACCTTGCCTTTGGGCTTGCCCATGTGGCTCATGATGATGGTGGCACCACCGTCGGCCAGAATCTTCTTCAGGGTAGGCAGAGCACCGCGGATACGGGTGTCGTCAGTAATCTTACCATTCTCATCGAGGGGCACGTTGAAGTCAACGCGCACGATTGCCTTTTTACCGGCAAAGTTGAATTCGTTGATTGTCATAATGTTATTTTTATTTGAGAGTTACTTACTTTTTGTTCGCTTTGGCATGCAAAGGTACAAAATTTTATTGAGAAAACACCCTCGTTTACTTATAATTTAGCGTTTTTTTACACCCGACGGTCAGCCAGCAGCCAGGCTGTGCCACATTACCGTAGTCAATGTAATGTGTACTTGTCAAATTGTTGGCTTCGGCATAGAGTTCCGTCGTTGTCATTTTCCACGCTACGCGGGCATCGACGACGGAGTAGGGACGGTAGTCCTTGACCTGGCCATCGGTGCTGGTGTACGAGCCCGTGCGGTCCTGATAGCGGTAGCAGAGTGTCGTGCTCAGGTGTCGGCTCAGTTGCCAGTTCAGCCTGGCAGCCAGCTTGTGGCGCAGGTACTCCAGCGAGTACTGCGACTGCAGGTGTGGCTGCTCGTCTTTATGCTGGTGCAGGTGTGTGTAGGCTATTTGCCAGTTGACAGCCGACAGTCTGCAGTTGACGGCGAGCTCCTGTCCCAGAGTGTTCACCTTGGTCAGGTTCACACTCTGCCAGACGGGGTCTGCGTCGCGTGTGTCCATCACCCAGTCAATGATGTTGCGGCAGTGGTGGTAGAACGTCTTGCCCTCGACGCTCCATGCTCCGTGCTCAAACCTCACACCACCTTCGACGGCGCGCAGTTCCTCGGGCTTCAGATATTTGTCGGCCTTGTGGCCGCCAACGCTGTAGTACAGCTCCGTGAACGTAGGCATGCGCAGCGACTCGTTGTACGATGCAAAGAGCTTCCAGTGGCTGTTCAGACGCAGGCTGGCGTCGATGCCCGGATACACCTTGAAGTCCATCTCGTTGCCCGTGTTCCTGATGGCAATGAAGCCCGCCGAGAGCGTCAGTTGCCGCAGCATGATGTTGTGCTCCGCATGGATACTCAGCTGCGAGCGGTTCAGTCCCACCTTGTAGTGGCTGAACGGCTTGTCAAGAGGCTCGCCTAAGTTGGTGCTGACGATGTCCTCGTTGCGGAATTCGGCGCCTAAGGCCGTACGTCCCAGCAGCCAGTCGAACCACCCGTTCACGTTCAGTCCCACCACGTTTGTGCGGTGGTGGTTGAAGGGCACCTTCGCCTCCGAGCCACGTATCAGCTCGAAGCGGTCGCGGCTGTGGTTCCAGTAGAGGGCCGGCTTCAGGTGCAGCTCGCGCTCTGCGCCTTCTCCCTTCTTCCTTCTTCCTTCTTCCATCAGCCATCTGAAGTCTCCCTGCAGGGCGGTGTAGAGCTTGGTTGTCTTCTCATACTGCTCGTCGAACTTGGCGCTGTAGAAGGTGTTTGAGCCCCAGCCCCTGTCGCTGATGCCAGCGTGCCAGTTCAGTCTCACGTCGCCGGCCTGACTGCTTCCCTGGTAGAAAGCCTTCACCCCGCTGTAGTCGCTGTTCAGCTGTCCACCCTTCGAGCGGCTGTAGCCGTCGCTGCGCGTGTAGGAGGCGGAAACCCCCTCCCGTCCTCCCCGAGGGGAGGAGAGGGACACGCTGGCTGCAGCCTGTGCGTAGCCGAACGAACCACCCTCAAGCGCCAGCTGTACGTGGTCCTGCTGTCCCTGGGCGGCAGCCGTTGGCAGACTCGTTACAATGTTGATGGCACCCATCAGCGACTGTGTACCATAAACACGGCCCGCAGGTCCTTCGAGCACCTCGATGCGCACGATGTCGGCCACGTTGCAGGGCAGGTCCATCGTGTTGTGTCCCGTCTGCGGGTCACAGATGTTGATGCCGTTCAGCAAGATGGTGATTTGCTCTTGAGTGCCGCCACGTATGCCCACGTCAGTCTGCGCGCCAATAGGCCCTCGCTGACGGACATCGACGCCCGTGACCAGCTTCAGCAAGTCGTTAACACTTTGTACTGGCGCCGCCTGAATCTCGTCGCGCGTCAGTACAGTTACCACTCTCACACCCTGACCTGTTGTCAGGGGAGCCAGCGAACCGGTAATCTCCAGATCACCCAGTGTCACCTCCTTGTCGGGTTCACCTTCGTCGGCACGCTCCACCTTCGTCGTGATGTCGGTGGTGGCAGCGCTAGCTGACTCCAGTGTGGCCACGCTCAGCACGCTGATGGTGACCACCCGTCCCAGACAGGCAAACAGTGCCCAGCCCTTCCGCGTAAAATGGTGGAAGCGCAGAGCTCGCTGCTCGTTGAATCGTTGGTTGTACTTCATGTTGTTTTACTTGGTGTTTATGAAAAAACGGCTGCAAAGGTAAAACTTTTTCTGCGTACTGCCAAGGGAAATCATAAAAAAACTGATGCAGGCCCCACACGGGGTTTGTGAATTGAGCCGTATGCTATCACCATCCCCTTACACCCCTCCCTATATACCCCCTCTCTCTTCTCTATATACATAGAGAGAGGGGTATAGTAGGAGGGGGTTACAGGGGGATGTGTATAGCCATGAAAACGGCTACTGGGGCCGCCGTGGTTTGGCCCCGTGGTGTAACGACAATATCTTGCATTTCATATATCTGTGCCATCGTCTTGGCTGAACCATTTACCATGAGCCAGGAGTTCTCTGCTAATTTTCAGAATTATCTATCATTCTGTCATTTTCTTAATAAACAGCTGATAGTCAAACTAATAAGAAATGATATATGTTGTGATAGAATGACAGATTCTGTGAGTGCGGTTTTACGACGATCAATGACCGTGCGCAGGAAAAGGGTTGACGAGGTGATGTGAAAGGCTGCGGAAACCATCGGTTTCTTGCCGGGAAACCGATGGTTTCGCCAAAGGTAATCCATCATCCCGTCACGCTATCTGTCAACATGCAAATCGCTTGTTATGAGCGTGTTATCTGCTTCTGTGATAGTTTGAAATGAAATCACTGAAGTTTAGAGACCTTTGTCTCTTGTTGGGATGCCCATGTGTGGTGTTCCTTTCCATTTCCCTGCTTGTCTCCCTGAAGCTGCAATAATGGATTATGCCAGATATACCATGTCGCCCTATGTCTATGACAACGAAGAGTTGGAGAACCTTTGCGAAGAAGTAAGGCATTGGTCAGAAGAATATACCTATTCTCCAATCCCCATCAGGCTGAAACAGAGACTTACCACTCTTGACCTACGACACTTTGTTTGGAATATCGGTGAACGACTGGGTACCAGGAACGGCTACAATGGTTATGCACGGGCAGACTTCATCAAGGCGATGTTTCCCGATGTGATGAAGGACATCAAGCAGGATAGCATCCGTAACTTCAAGTTCCAACTAAACAAGGGTAGCATCGTGATAGACGAGCCTGATGAAGATGACTACCATTTCCACATAAAATAGAGCAGTATGTCTTTTAAAAATCAGCGAAAATCAAGAAAAATTTCCCTTTTTCGCTGATTTTTAAACAAAGGATGTCGGGCATCAAATGATGTCCGAATACATTGTTACAAATAAGATGCACAACAAGATACAGGCAAGGTGACTTTAATGTTTAAGTGCTAACGGCGTTTTTGTTTTCATATTCTATTACACCCTAAAGGTGGGCGAGAGTTGATGTTTAGGCATCGGTTTTCGCCCACCTTCTTTTTGTGTGTCTGTACTGTGAAGTCAACTCTATACCTTCTTTTTCCCTTTCTTCACACCTAAAACCACTTTTTTTCCATGTAAAACACCCATGCTGATTGATTATTCATTGCTTATCGTGAATAATCGGAGTCAGCATGGCATCATTGAGTTCCTTTGCACCCGGTCTCTAACCAAAGACCGTGAACATAATGGAAAATAAAGAATTGACTTTCAACGACCTTCCACAGGTTCGTCGCCCAGCTTCGGGATGAGGTGATGGGCATGAGAACGCTGCTGGTCAGGCAGCAGGAAGAGAACCGCAAACAACAGGTACGCGAGAACCGCCACAAGCCCATGACGGTGGAGGAAGCAGCTGAGTACACGCGCATCCCTTTGGGAACGTTGTACATGAAACTCAGTGATGGGACGATACCAGCCACCAAGCCAGGCAAGCGATGGGTAATCTACCTTGATGAGATTGACAAGTGGCTTGAGGCAAACCGCAAGAATCCTATACCTTTGACTGATGAGGAGCAGAACGCTGCCATCCTTGCATCGCACAAGCGCAAGCCAAACAAGTCCAGCTGGCAAACTGACCCTATTGTTGAACCATCAAAAAAAGTGAATGTAGCAAATGCAACCACTTCAAAGCCAAAAGCGATTGCTGAAACTGACATAACACCGCCAACCGCTGATGCAGCTAATGATGTCGTCGTTTCTGATGAATCTAAGGATTCTAACGAAAGCACCCATTCAACGGCATCTAACAGTACAGTTGCTTTCGATGATTTCAACGCTAACGATGCTACCTCTTCCTTTGACCGATTGAAGGTCATCTACAAGAAGGTTGGGAACAACGAATCACAAGCCTTTGGCGTATGGCAGCAACTGAGCGAAAGTGAGCGAACGGCTGCATTCGCACATACCCAGCGATTGCAAGGTGACCTAAGTTCACGTTCCTATCTCTATGTCTATCTTCGGGACAAGGAGTGGATGAAGGCAATGTAGCTATGAAGTAGAGGGCTTGCCCGATGCTTGCCACATAAAACAAGCATCGGGAAGCTCACTACCCGTTCCGATTTTCATCGGGCGGTGGACTGACCACATAAATCTGCAAGCAGAGGTCGCGGAATCTGGCATTAAGCTATTCTCACATATGGCAGGCTATGAATATCGGAACCGATACCAAAGGATAATATCAAGCGTGTAAAATCGGCTTGCCGATGCCACATTTTTCAAGTAGTGGGTAGCCTAATATCCCATCTCCACTTCGTTTGATTGGAGTTTGCCACTTCAAGGCAAGCCCATTGTGATATTTCTATGGCTAAATCCATAGACTTGTGTGAGAGAATTAGCGCCCCCAAGGAACTGATGAAGAACATACTCCCTGCGTATTTGTTCTCAGTGGCATTAGTTTAGGTTGTGATACCTTCAGTGACCTCACCAAATTGAGATGGAAAGAAAAAACAGAATGGTTGGGTAATTAGTGGATTCGTATTTGAACGAAATGACACCAAAAAGAACACTTTGGCTTGTCAAAATCTGTCTTTTCTATAAAAAATCAAAAATAAATGCAGATAATCGAAGTATTATGCTTTATTTTGCAATAATTTCATTATCTTTGTGGTCAGAATTTGACAAACCAATACAAGATAATTATATGTACAATTTAAATGAATTAGCATTTGAGGCAATACTTGAAAACGTAAAGCAATTAAGCAATGGCAACCCTTTTATGAAGTTGGCTATTGATAGGGTTTCGTATGAGTATAATAGAGAGCAATACAATGATTGTCTTCGTCATATTGATGATGAAAATAATCAAATCGCCCACCTTTATAATCAGATAAGTCAACGTGGAGGCTTTATAACTCCTTATGAACAGCAAGAACTACTACGACATATTCAATTGCGAAGTGAATATGAAGTAAAAAGCATGAAGCATTTCATGGCAGGTGGCAAAGATGCAGGAGATTTAGTGAACAATTTAGTTCCGAAGTGAAATGCTTCCTTTTTGAGTTAGTGGGTAAGTCTGAGTTAGAGTGTTTAAAACTATAAAATACAATTATTATGAAGAAGTTAAATAAAGATGAACTTATCAAGAGTGCAGAATCATTCTGCAAACAAGAAAGTGGAAAATACAGAAAAGAACTGTTTGGCGTGACTGATGGCAAGGCCGTAGGTACATTTGTGGAACATTTATTCCAGGACTATCTTTCCGAACATTATGAAATGGAAGTTGGTAGTTCCGCAAATGGCTTGGATTTGCCCTCTGTTAATACTGATATTAAGGTTACGTCTATCAAACAGCCGCAATCCAGCTGCCCGTTCAAGGATAGCAAGCAGAAAATCTATGGTCTTGGCTACAACCTCATTGTTTTTGTCTATAAGAAGGCCGATGACATGAAACAAAAGAAAGGAATGTTGGAATTTGTTTCTTGCACTTACATCGATAAGAGCAGAACCGCCGACTACCAAACTACTACAGGCCTTAGGCAAATCATTGAGAACAAAGGAAATGCTGATGACATCTTCGCTTTTCTGAATGACCACAAAATCCCTTCGGATGAAGTTACGTTGATGAATATGGCAAAAGATATTCTCAAGAACAAGCCTGCGATAGGTTATCTTACTATTTCTAATGCTTTACAATGGAGATTGCAATATGGACGAATCGTTACATTGAATGAGACCGTGGATGGCATATCTCCTATCGTCAAATATGAAGCTAACATAGAAAATGAGTGAGATAGTAGTAAATGAAAAAAAAGGAGAGTATGGTGATTGGCAAACAAACTTGCCACTTGCCTTATCTGTTTGTGAACATATAAAAGCCCAAGGAATTCGTCCACAGGTTATAGTGGAGCCTACCTGTGGTCTGGGCAATTTCATTATTGCCGCTTTGCTCACATTTGACTCCATCGAGGACGTATATGGTATAGAGATCTACAAGCCATACTTGGATGCCTTGAATGAAAAACTTCAGACTTTCGGAAGTTCATTGGACTACATCAATGTTCATCTTTACCATGAGAACATCTTTGATTTTGATTTTAGGCAAATAACAGAAAATGTAAATGGAAGAGTCGTTCTTGCTATTGGAAACCCGCCTTGGGTGACCAATAGCAAACTTAGCGAGATTGGAAGTGACAATTTACCAATCAAGACTAATTTCAAGAAAACAAAGGGTCTTGAAGCTATTACAGGTAAGGCAAACTTTGACATTGCAGAATATATCAGCATTCAAATCATCGAAAAGTTCTCTGCTGAGAATGTCCATTTTGCATTTCTTCTAAAGAACTCGGTCATTAAAAATCTGGTATATGAGCAAAAGGCTGGCAAAGCTTCTTTATCGAATATCGCCCAGTATAACATTGATGCTCAAAAGGAGTTTGGAGTATCTGTGTCTGCTGCGTTATTGTCTATGCGTCTTTTTGGCGGTCACGAAAGAATCTGTCAAGTTTTCAACTTCTACACGAAATCATCATTAAATAGTTTCGGATGGGTTAAGGACAAATTCGTAGCTGATGTGGATAATTATGTCAAGACACAGATGATAGATGGTATATCTCCTTTTACGTGGCGATCAGGCTTGAAACACGATTGTTCTAAGGTAATGGAGTTGTTTGAGGATAATGGCAAGTATATGAACGGGCTTGGCGAGGTCGTTGACATAGAGGATGAAGTAATCTACCCCCTGATTAAGAGTTCTGATATCAAGGGAAAAGTTATTTGTCAATCTCGTAAATATGTAATTGTAACACAGCATAGCGCGAATGAGGACACGAAATTGATGAAGGATAAATATCCAAAAGCGTATCATTATTTGTCGGAACATGCTGAGTTATTGGACAATCGCAAAAGCTCCATCTATAGAGAAAGGCCAAGATTCTGCATGTTTGGCATTGGTGACTATACGTTCAAAAAATATAAAGTAATTATTTCGGGCCTTTACAAGCAGACTACTTTTTCTATGGTCTCAGAAATTGACGGGAAAATTGCAGTCTGTGACGACACATGCTATATGCTTGGTTTCGATGACTACGATGTGGCACGAATTGTACAAGAGATCCTAAATAGTCAGCAAATTCAAGACTTTATGGAATCCATTTGTTTCTACGATGCCAAGCGAGCAATCAACAAGGATATGCTGATGCGAATAAATCTTTTGCCAGCTCTCAAAACGTTTGATTGTAAGACTATTGGGCTTACGAAGGAAGAAGATGAGAAAGCATTAAATTTTATTCTCCAACATTGCAATGCCGTAACCGCTCAACAGAGCATTGACTTTGAAGCAGTACGTGCAGAGTACCCGAATGAAATCGTTAACCACGAAGAAGATGCGGACAATCCTTTGCTTCAATTAGAGGAGGACAAAAATGTGCTGATAAGCCTCGTCAAGAATGACAATGTGGATTTGTTTCTTGATGGTACGGCGCGTATCTATTACACAGGTAAAAAGTTCCCTTCAACCATTGCACTCAACAAATTGTATTATTTTATGCCCTATATCAAGCGACGTGGTATACGCGACATTTACATCATCAAGATAGCCCGTGTAGGAAGCAAACATGAAGTCCATCCCGAAGCAGATGAAAACGACTTGCGACTTGTTTTTGAAATCGAGAAAATAGGAAGATTGTTCGATAAATATAAATCTGTCCATCTCAATATCTGGGATACATTCACAGATACAACAATTAAAAAGATAACTGGAGTAACTAGAAAAGAAGTGAGAACAGCTATCGGGTAAAATCTCAAGAAGAACGAGGAGCGTGAGTGGAAATAAATACAGAATCTCAAGAGCATGTTCTGTGGGGAGGAGAAGATCTATGTGATTTCCTACGTGTCGACCGAATTGTTGGAAGAATGTTGGTAGAGATTAACGAAGAAGGAATAAAATGGGAAAGGAAGAACCTCGATGGTTTGTAAGATGATCAATCCGACCAATTTTACCTAATCCGACCGTCAATCCGACCGTTTTAATGGCATTCCCCAGTCCATCCGACCATTTCCCTGATTCCTGTTATATTATTAGTTCAATGAAGATATTGTAAAAAAATGAAGAAGTATTATCGAAAAATAGTATTCACAAATTCAAATATAAAAGCGGGGTTTAGATTTGAAGACAGATTTCAAATCTTACCTATCAATATGGATGGGAAACCTCAGAATCCCTGTGCACGACATTTCCCTCTTTATTTGGAATATACAATAGAATTTTCAAACGGAGAACCTAAAGATATTTTCGAATTAGGGGCGATTCGTATAAACAAAGAGAAGGAAATACTGAATTTGCTTTCTTGTTTGACCAATCATAGATTCTTTAATTATGACTCATCTATGATGGGATGGGGTATCATCTTGCCTAATAAACTATATGATGATATGACAGAAGAAGAAAAGAAGAATTTCAACAATCAAGAAAGTCAATTATTTTTGGGTGGATATATCTATAAAGGGCTGAAAGAGGATATGCAAATAGATCATTTTTCAGATTTAAAAGAGGAAATCGCATGCAAGGAGGCCAGAATGCATGAATATTATACAGATGATCCTGTTGATGATTTCCAACATGAAATATCGTTCCCAAACACTATAAGTTCAGCACTCTACTATTATTTCAATCTTTCACAGAAAACAAGGGAGAAGGTTAATTCCTGTATTTATTTAGCATGTGACGGGATGGATATATCTGCACAAAAAAGAAGTTTGTCTTTCCTTTCTTATGTTTCAGCAATTGAAGGACTTGTTGACTTAGATGTAAATGATGATGAGATTCAATTTGAATGCAAAAGTTGCCAATCAATCAAATCATCTCCCTATACTTGTCCTCAATGTGGACGACCTATTTGGGGTGTCAAACAGAAATTTGTCAACTTCCTATCTAAATTTGTAGCTGGTAGTGAGAAATCACAGAAGATATATAAAGATATTTATAATCTTCGGAGTAAAATGACTCATACAGGTAAACTCTTTTTAAGCGATTACGAATTATCTTTTAGTGAAAAACCGAATGTAAAGAATGAAGATGATTGGCTAATGAGGCTTAAGACTCTTCAATTATTCAGAATATCACTAGATTGTTGGTTGAGGTATCCAAAGAAGAAGAAACAATAGAATAAATATAAATAGAGCATTATCATGATATTTGGAAAGAAAATAAAAGAACTCAGAGAAGAGCGAGGATTGCTGCAACGACAATTGTCTGCGGCATTAGAGATTGATACACCTATGTATAGTAAAATAGAACGTGGTGAGAGAAAGGCAAAACGTAGCCAGATTCCTATCATGGCTAAGCTCTTCGGAGTGGGCGAAAAGGAACTGCTTACTATTTGGTTAGCAGACAAAGTCCTTGATACCGTAGAAGATGCAAGTGAAGTGAAAAATGATGCTATCGCTTACGTCCAAAACGAGATTGAGAATGAATAGTGTCGGAGACGAAACTCACTGATTGTCTGAAAAATGTTATATTCTGCAAAGAGGTCTCCGACAAAAACTATCAAACATATGTCGGAGATGCTGTCGGAGAGCCAATGTTCCGTAGAACATGAAAATAAGTAATAAGCAATCTACATTTTACAATAGAGTTTACATTATTTACCATTAATAAACGATTGAAATAGAATTGATCATGGCTTTTAATGATGACATAAAAACACTGATAGATGCTTCGGTTGATCAGCCTACTGAAGTTCAGATAGACCATATAGAGGAATGTGTGGTAATGATACATGATTATGTGACCAATGGCTATCAGCAAAGCCGTGAATGCCTTCAATTTTCTATCGGTCAATTGGAAAGAGTCCACAGGATTGCAGTGGTGAAAATGATATTCATGGCTATGGATTCAATAGACATATTAGCCAGCAAGTTCTCTAAAACATCATCTCCTTCGACCACCTATTACGATGTAAATGTAGATGGGCAAGTGATAGACCAATTGATGGGTCGAATAGGACCAGACATCAGCGGAAATGTAAATATGAGCCAGTTGAAACCGGAGATTAGTAATAAGTTGACGTTGGAAGAGCGGAAGCTGATGGCAAGTTATTGTGTAGAAACTGTACAGACGCTTGGACTTAGGGCTAATTGGGATGGAGACATCATAAATGGTCAAACCATGCTTATGACAATTATGTACTCCATCTGTAAGCATGATAACGTAATGGACTTCTTTTTCAATTGGGCTAATAATATATCAGACAGGCTCAATACTTCCAGCCAATATCAGTTAGCCAGAGATTTTGCTGAAAGTCTGATGATGATAGGACATCAAGAGGGGATGATTGCTGAATGTTATTATGATGCATCGAGAGCTTATATAGGCGCAAGACATGTATTGGGAGGATTGCTGTATTTAAACATATCTCTTCTTGATTTGCAGAAAAGAACCATAGTACGAAAAGAATTGGCTTTTGAGATTATATGGCAGATGTTAAAAATAATGCGTGATGCCCATTTCCATAATCAAAGTTTTGTCGACAAACTGCTGAAAATGTATGATGGGCTTGGTATGGATGAATACAAAACCTTATCAGTATATCAAACAGCATTTGGGGCAGGCTTATATGGTGAAATAGAAGAGACTGCAAAGCGTGTTGAAGCGTTCCTATGCGATAAAAGAGATATGATATTTAGTTATATAGAGCATAGTGCAGCGCCTTGGTATTCACTCATCAGATCCCTACGTCAAAATGGTGCTAAAGGAGATTATCTTGTGATGGATTCGTTTGAAGGAATGATGAAAGCCATCCTGCTACAGAATGGGAATGAGAAGATGGTAAAGTTCTATGACGAGAATGAGGACAAGAGCGCACTTTTGATGGAAGAGCTTGCCAAATTGGAAACGACACGTAACTCAGAAGATATCGGCCAAGACAGTTATAAGGCTTTGGTGCTGGCGAAGGATGTGATAGAAAAAGCCGTTGCAGATAATAAACCTGCAGACTATATACTGGCGATGAGACCGAAATCAGACTTCTCATTTGCAATGACTGACAAGAAACTTGAAGGTGATTTTAAAAAAGTGGATGTAGTTGACCCCAAAGCAGAAGACTGTAATTTACCATATGGTGAAATAGATCGTTTAGCGTGGCTATTGCAGATGGAGAAGAGTGACTGCGTGATGTGGATAGGTAAAGGCAACAGCAAAGTGTTCCGTATGACACTGCTCGGAGGCATGTATAAGTTTGATGAACTGTCAGCAATCAGTGCAATCGATGCCGATAAATTACAGAAAGAGACCATCAGTAAACTGGTATTCAGTCAAACTGAACGAGATAGAAGTGATACTATCTATACAAAGAATGAACTGGAGCTTAAGTCAGAAGCAGAGCAGATATATCAGCAAATGAAGGATTGCACTATTGCTGTGCCAAACATTGTAAATAGGATATTCTTCGTCAAGGATATAGCTGTTTCGGCCATTCCACACCAGTTGATGATAGACGAAAGAACAGGAAAGTTTGTTGGGGAATCGTGGCCATCTGCCAATGTTATTTCAACGGAGTTCCTGATAAAAAGCAATTTTAATGACCCTTTGCCAAAGGGCTATAATAAGTCCTATTGGAGTCCATTGAACAAGGAAACCACTTTTTGGGGTATCAAAGAAGGACTGAAACAGGTGTTTGAAGATTACCAGTTTGATGTGGATGATAATGATGAGCCAGCAATGCCGTTACATGCGGATTTGAATATAGTATGCGCCCACGGTGCAGACAATATCAGCGATTCGGAGTGGTTCTATGCTGGTGGAACGCCTATTTTCAATTCACAAAGAGCAGTAGGGCCAGGGAAGGTACTGGTGTTATTTGTCTGTCATTCAGGTAGCATTACTCATCAGTATTACGACCACACAATGCATACTATCATAAAACGATATTTGCGAATGGGGTATAGTTCGGTGGTTGCGCCAATGTGGAGTCTAAATACCGAAATTACTAAGATATGGCTACCTGTGTTTATGGAGATTGTTGATGCAGGTGGATATATGGTGGATGCTGTTTTCCAAGCAAATATGGAGGTAAAAAAACAGTTTATCACGCCATCTGCGTGGGCATGTCTGCATCTGTTCGGGAATCCATATATGAAAATAGCGGATAAACCGATATTAATTGTAGAGTAGAAGAGTTTATGTTGGATTACGACTTCAAAATATTGCAGCCCAGTGAATTTGAATGTTTTTCACGAGATTTATTACAAGCTCGTGAAGATATTTTTATAGAGAGTTTTGCTGACGGGCGGGACAAAGGCATTGACTTGCGCTTTGCCTATAGCAAGGACAAAACCTGTATTGTGCAATGTAAACGCTATAAGGAGTGGAAGGAACTGAAAGGAAAACTGAAGGAAGAAGTTGAGAAGGTTAAACGATTATCCCCCCAACGATATATACTAACGACATCTGTAGATTTGACGGTGAAGCAGAAGGATGAGGTGCTTGCCATGTTTAATCCATTTATTTTGAGTGGTATGGATGTTCTTGGCAAAAAGGATTTGAATAATCTGTTAGAGAAGAATCCTGAGATAGAGAAGAACTATCACAAACTGTGGCTGGCAAGTACAAACGTACTGAACACGATTATTAACAGGGCCACGCTGAATTGGTCATCGTTTGAATTGGAAAAAATAGAAAAAGACATTAGACTTTATGTTGAAAATGAGAGCCTGAACAAGGCACTTGACGTGTTAAAAGAAAACCATTATGTGGTTATTTCTGGTATTCCAGGTATAGGAAAAACGACACTTGCAAGAATGCTCGTTTATACGATGCTGTCACGGGGATATGAGGAGTTTGTGTATGTTGATGACATGGATACTGCTGCCAAGATGTTCAGTAAGGAGAAACGACAGATCTTCTTCTTTGATGATTTCTTGGGAGCCAATTCTTTCGTTCAGCAGTCTGTCAGTTTTGAGAACAAACTCATTACGTTTATAGATAAAGTCAGGAACAGTAAACACACGTTGTTTATCCTATCAACCCGCGAGTATGTATTGTCGGAAGCCATGGCACATTATGAAAAGTTGTCGATGAGCAATATCGACATTGCAAAATGTACAATAGAACTAGAATACTACACGAAGACCATCAGAGCCAAAATATTGTATAACCATTTGGCAGAAGCGAATATACCGCCAGAATACATAAATGTGTTTATAGATAAGCGAGGGTATATGACCATCATCAACCATCAGAATTTCAATCCACGAGTCATAGAATCGATTATCAAGGAGCAGATATGGGAAACCATAGATTCCAATGATTTTGCAAACAAGGTAAAGGAATTCTTTAATAACCCGATTAGCGTATGGCAGTTTGCTTTTGAAAAACTGGATGTTGAGACGAGATATACTCTGCTTGTGCTTGGAACGATGGGAGGCCACGTAAGATTGGATGACTTTCAGGAGGGATATAGGCAGTTCTGTATATTAACCAGTCAGGAAGTGGGGCTGAAATATGATGATGTCAAGTGGAGGCAGTCGCTGAAAGTACTGATGAACTGTTTTTTGAAGATAGATAACCGCAATGGCATCAAACTGGTGACGATGTATAACCCATCAATAGCAGACTTCATCGTGTTTTATCTTAACCAGAATACGACAACGGCCTTGCAGATTATCAGAGGCGCTTGCTTTATAGAGCAATTGTATAAAGTGTTCTCTGATAATCGGGATTTTGCAGTACGGAAGAACCTTGTGTATGTTGACGAAGATTCATTCCCAGTGATAGAAACCGCGTTTAAAAGGATATGGAATGAGCGAAGAACATGTCAGTTGAAGGATCGTATCTTTTATGATGCGGAAAGGGATGATTTCGTAGAGACACGGATATTATATGACTTCAAAACAAATTATCCCTTTTTCTGCAAGCAGTATAATGGTTTTGCAGAGGAAATGTACAATGCGGACGAGTTGACATGGCAAACTGTAAAACTAAAGCATAGAATCGGACTGATGAATCTGCTGGATTGGAACTATATGTTCAGGGGAGCAGAAGGGTATATTCCAACTATCATAGAGAACGAAACACTTGATACGGATGAATGGATAGAGTTGGTGGAAACAGTAAAAGAGTTGAACGTGGAGGATGAAGTGCTAAACAATTCATTTTATGATAAGCTTGATGATGATCTGAAATCAGAAATCAGTGGTTTTTCAGACCAAAGTGAATGTGATGAGGAATTAAAGAAAGTGGAATCGCTTAAAGAACTGTTGCCAAACTGGAAATGGTATGATGTTTATGGTGAGATTGATGGTGCTGAGAAGCGTATCAAAGAAGAGGAGGATGAAGCTGATTTTTATGATGATTACGAGCAATGGCGGTCACAGTCTGAAAAAGAAGATGCCCAAATAGATGAAATGTTCGGGGCTTTGAGATGGAATTGAATTGAATAACTAATGTAGACGATAATTCATCATCATGCGAACCTGTTGGTTACGCAAGGGTGTAAAATAAACTATGTCTTTATATTGTAGCCCGACACAGTTTATTTTACACTCTCCATAAGAACGATTTCCGGCCTTCAAAGCAAGAACTGCGACGGATTGTCGCAGTTCTTAGTTATAGATTATACCATCGTTCCTCTTTAGCTATATTTCATTAAATCAGTCTATCGGCTCGTAGCCACGTGTTATGGTGGAGCGTGAGGCGGAGGTGTTGTTACGGGCTTGCTTGGGCGTCAGGCTCTTGGCGGCTTTCTTGTCGTATTCTATTTTTCCGTTCTTCCAGCTCTTCAGGATTTGCCATTCCATGGGTACCATCATGTCACCCTTGCTTTCGATGATGACGATGTGATGTTCGGAGTCTGTCGTGCTGCCGGGTATCGGGCTACGGTGAACATAGATGTAGAAAGAAGTAGGCACTCTCTTGGAGTCGAAGGTATGGAACATGTTTTCCAATGCGCTTGAATGGTATCCGGAATTGGAATTGAAGAAGAAGTCCATGCCGGGATGCTCGTTCAGGAAAGCCCATGTGGCCTGCTTGATTTGGCTCAGCACCGTGTCGGCCTGTGCGCTGGAGCCCAGCGTGTAGACGGTTCCCCAG
>Ga0247611_10001120_pt1 | contig 49438 bp, 34 predicted proteins | sample 177DNAGHGhighgp2_FD_192422 | JGI IMG/M metagenome (GOLD analysis project Ga0247611, IMG submission 192422) | Sheep rumen microbial communities from Palmerston North, Manawatu-Wanganui, New Zealand - 1770 DNA GHGhigh gp2 | ecosystem: Host-associated > Mammals > Digestive system > Stomach > Rumen... | reverse complement strand
GCTCGACACGGCCTGGGCACACAAGCGCGACACGCTGTGGGCCGAACAGATTGACAGTCTTTGCATAGGGCTGCACGAGCTGTTTCCCGAGCGCAGTGCTGAGGAGTTCAAGCAGAAACTGGAGGAGGGCCGCCATAAGGTGGTCGAAAACCCGCACACGAAGGTGCGCACCATCGGTGCACGCCACTGGCCCATCTGGCCCAAGCGCATAGACTACAACACCTTCTGCGAGGTGAGGCAGCTGCCACTGCTGCGCCTGCCCACGCACAAGGGCGGCTTCCACTATGAGCAATACAACTCGCGCCGCCGCCCCTTCGGCTCGCTGGCCTCGCGCACCGTGGGCGACATGTTCGGTGCCAAGGACTCGGCCCGCTTCGGCCTGGAGCTGTCGTTCGACTCGATTCTGCGTGGCACCAACGGCATCGTACACTACCAGAAGGTGCGCAAGAACTTCCTGAAGCAGACCATTGCACCTGCCATCGACGGCGTTGACATAGTGACAACCATCGACGTGGGCATGCAGGACTTGGCCGAACGCGCCCTGATCGACGAGCTGAAGCTCATCGGCGGCGAGATGGGCGTAGCCATACTCATGGAAGTGGCTACGGGCGACGTGAAGGCCATCGTGAACATGGAGCGCGGCAGCGATGGTAAATACCGTGAAATGGTGAACCGCGCCATCAGCTACCGCTGCGAACCGGGCTCGGTGTTCAAGGTGGCGTCGATGCTCGTGGCCCTCGATGACGGCGTGGTGGACACGAGCTACGTGATACACACCGGATGCGGCGTGATGGACATGCACGGACGCCCGATGAAGGACCACAACTGGCGCCGCGGCGGCTACCAGGACATCAACGTGGCACGCACGCTGGAAGTGAGCTCGAACATTGGCGTCAGCCACGTCATCGACAAGTTCTACGGCAAGAACCCCTCGAAATACGTGGAAGGACTCTACCGCGTGGGCATTCATGAGGACCTGAAGGTGCCCTTAGTGGGCTATCTGCCGCCCTACATCCGCATGCCCGACACAAAGACCACCGACAAGGCCAAGTACTGGAGCAAGACCACGCTGGCATGGATGTCGATAGGCTACGAGACGCAGATTGCCCCCATCAACACCGTGACGTTCTACAACGCCATTGCCAACAATGGCCGCATGATGCGCCCGCGCTTCGTGAAGAAGCTGGTGAAGGACGGGCAGACCGTGGCCGAGTTTGAACCAGAGGTTATCAAGGACCGCATTGCCAAGCCGCAGACCATCAAGACCATGCAGACCATACTGGAGCACGTCGTGAGCCAGGGTTTAGGAAAGCCTGCCGGCAAAGGCCTGGGCTTCAAGGTAGCCGGCAAGACGGGAACGGCACAGGTGGCCGACCAGTATGGCGGCTATCACTCGGGCATCACCCGCTACTGGCTCTCGTTTGCCGGGTTCTTCCCCGCCGACAACCCCCGCTACACGTGCATCGTGTGTCTGAAGAAGGCAGGGACGCCAGCCTCGGGAGGCGGCATGTCGGGCGTGGTGTTCCACAACATTGCCGAAGGAGTCATGGCCCAGAACGTGAAGATACGCGCGGAGGATGCCCGCGACTCGACCTCAACACTCGTACCCGACGTGAAGAACGGCAATCTGCTGGCAGCCGACTACGTGCTGAACCAGCTCGACGTGAAGACCCAGGGCGGCTGGAGCGGCACCTACAGCCAAGGCAACCCCATCTGGGGAAAGGCCACACGCCAAGCAGGGCAGGTGGTGCTGACCAAGCAGGCGGAACAGGAGTGGACCATGCCCGACGTCAACGGCATGGGCGCACGCGACGTAGTCTATATGCTTGAACGGCTGGGACTGAAGGTCAGCATCGCCGGAACAGGACGCGTGGTCAGCCAGAGTGTGAAGGCAGGACAGCCTTTCAAGCCCGGCGACGTATGCTCCTTGGAACTGAAATGAGGACCATAGGGCCGACCCCAGCAAACTAACGGAGTCCGGAAGACTCGGAAATCCCAGAAAAAAAAGAAACAAAAAGAAAGAACAATGATACTATCCCACCTCCTCCAGCACATCGCCCCGCAGGCCGTCATTGGTCCTACGGACATTGACATTGCCGACGTGAACATCGATTCGCGCCAAATTGGCCAAGGCCATCTGTTCGTTGCCATCAAGGGCACACAGACCGACGGTCACCGCTTCATTCCCAAAGCCATTGAGCAGGGTGCCACTGCCGTGCTCTGCGAAGACGTGCCCGAGGCGAAGGCCGATGGCGTGACCTACGTGCAGGTGGCATGCACCGAACACACCGTGGGCCAGGTAGCCACCACCTTCTACGGCAACCCCTCAGAGCGGCTGAAGCTGGTAGGCGTCACCGGCACCAACGGCAAGACCACCATCGCCACCTTATTATATAATATGTTCAGGAAACTGGGCCATAAGAGCGGACTGCTCTCGACGGTGTGCAACTACATTGACGGCGAGCCCGTGCCCGCCACACACACCACGCCCGACCCCATTGAGCTGAACCGGCTGCTGAGCCGCATGGTGGAAGCCGGCTGCGAATACTGCTTCATGGAGTGCTCGAGCCACGCCATCGCCCAGCGGCGCATAGGAGGACTGCACTTCAGGGGCGGCCTGTTCACCAATCTGACACGCGACCACCTGGACTATCATAAGACGTTCGAGAACTACCGCGACGCCAAGAAGCTGTTCTTCGACCAGCTGCCCAAGGATGCCTTTGCCATCACCAACGCCGACGACAAGAACGGTCTGTTCATGGTGCAGAACACGAAGGCCACGGTGAAGACCTACTCCACGCGCGCCATGGCCGACTTCAGGGCACGCATCATTGAGTGCCACTTCGAGGGCATGTATCTTGAGATTGACGGTCATGAGGTGGGCGTGCAGTTCATCGGCAAGTTCAACGTGAGCAACCTGCTCTGCGTCTACGGCGCTGCCGTGATGCTGGGCCAGCAGCCCGAGGACGTGCTGGTGACGATGAGCACGCTGAAGAGCGTGGCCGGACGACTGGAGCCTATTCGCTCGGCTGAAGGTGTGACCGCCGTCGTGGACTATGCCCACACGCCCGATGCACTGGAGAACGTGCTGCGAGCCATCCACGAGGTGCTCGACGGCAAGCAGGGACGCGTCATCACCGTTTGCGGCGCCGGCGGCAACCGCGACAAGGGCAAGCGCCCACTGATGGCCCAGGAAGCCGTCAAACAGAGCGACCGTGTGATCATCACCAGCGACAACCCGCGCTTCGAGGAGCCGCAGGACATCATCAACGACATGCTGGCCGGACTGGACCAGAAGCAGATGAAGAAGGTGCTGGCCATTACCGACCGCCGCGAAGCCATCAAGACCGCACTGATGATGGCCGAGAAAGGCGATGTGGTGCTCATTGCCGGCAAAGGCCACGAGGACTATCAGGAAATCAAGGGTGTGAAACACCACTTTGACGACCGCGAGGTGGTGAGGGAGCTGATGTCGGAATAACCAGTACTAACCAGATTAATCAGAAAAAAGATGCTATACTACCTGTTTCGCTTCTTAGAGCAATTCAACATTCCCGGCTCGCACATGTGGAGCTACATCTCGTTCCGCTCGCTGCTGGCACTAATCCTGTCGCTGGTCATCTCGGCGTGGTTCGGCGAGTACTTCATCAAGTGGATGAAACGCCACAAAATCTTCGAGACCGAACGCCCTATCGTCGAGGATCCCTTCGGACAGGAGAAGAAGGGCGTGCCCACCATGGGCGGCATCATTATCATCGTGTCGATACTCGTGCCTGCACTGCTCCTGGGACGCATTCGCAACATCTACCTCATCCTAATGGTCATCACCACCGTGTGGTTAGGACTGCTGGGATTTCTGGACGACTACATCAAGATATTCAAGCACGACAAGGCCGGACTGAAAGGCAAGCATAAGATTTTCGGACAGGTGTCGATAGGCTTCATCGTGGGCCTCACGCTGTGGCTGAGCCCCGATGCGGTGATGCGCGAGAACGTGAGCCTGCCACAGCAGAACCCGACCGAACAGGTGGTGAAGCATGAGCAGACGGCCCACAAGTCGCTGAAGACCACCATCCCGTTCATGAAGAACCACAACCTGGACTACTCCACGCTGATGTCGTTCTGCGGAGAGTACAAGCAGGCGGCAGGATGGGTGCTCTTCGTGCTGATGACCATTCTGGTGGTGACCGCCGTATCGAACGGTGCCAACCTGAACGACGGCATGGACGGCATGTGTGCCGGCAACTCGGCCATCATCGGCGTGGCACTGGGCATACTGGCCTACGTGTCATCGCATATAGGCTACGCCTCGTACTTCGACCTGATGTATATTCCCCACAGCGAGGAGCTCGTGGTGTTCCTCTGTGCCTTCGTGGGAGCCATGATTGGATTCCTGTGGTATAACGCCTACCCCGCACAGATATTCATGGGCGACACGGGATCGCTGACCATCGGAGGCATCATCGGTGTGTGTGCCGTCATCATACACAAGGAACTGCTGCTGCCCATACTCTGCGGCATCTTCTTCGTCGAGAGCCTGAGCGTCATCATCCAGACACAGTGGTTCAAGCTGCAGAAGCGCAAGGGCAAGCGCGTACGCGTGTTCCGAGCCACGCCCATACACGACAACTTCCGCAAACTGGACTCGCAGCTGGACAAGACGTCGACCTATCTGTTGAAGAAATGGCCGCACAGGCCTTTCCACGAGTCAAAAATCACCATACGCTTCTGGATTACCACCATTATCCTGGCAGCCATCACGATTATAACACTGAAGATAAGATAAGACGAGAGAAGATGAAGAGATTAGTTGCACTTGGAGCAGGAGAGAGCGGCGTAGGTGCCGCCATCCTGGCAAAGAAAGAAGGCTACGATGTGTTCGTGAGCGACATGTCGGCCATCACCGACCACTACAAGCAGATGCTTGAAGAGCACCAGATTGCATGGGAAGAGGGTCGCCACACAGAAGAACTCATCCTGAATGCCGACGAGATTGTGAAGAGCCCGGGCATACCCGAGACGGCTCCCATGGTCAAGAAGGCCATGGAGGCCGGCATACCCATCATCAGCGAGATTGAGTTCGCCGGACGCTACACCAACTCGAAGATGGTCTGCATCACCGGATCAAACGGCAAGACCACGACCACCAGCCTCATCTACCACATCTTCATCACGGCAGGCTACGATGCCGGTCTGGCCGGCAACATAGGCAAGTCGCTGGCCCTGCAGGTGGCCGAGGATCCGCACGAATACTATATCATTGAGCTGTCGTCATTCCAACTGGACAACATGTATGACTTCCGTGCAAACATCGCCATCCTGCTGAACATCACGCCCGACCACCTGGACCGCTACGGCTTCCAGATGCAGAACTATGTGGACGCAAAGATGCGCATCCTGCAGAACCAGACCAATGAGGACGCATTCATCTACTGGAACGATGACCCCATCATTCGCCGCGAACTGGAACGCTACGACATCAAGGCCGTGCAGTATCCGTTCTCGGAACTGAAGGAGAAGGGGTCGATAGGCTATATCGAGGAGGGGAAATACACCCTGGAAAAGCCCGAGCCCTTCAACATGGAGCAGGAACAGCTGAGCCTCACCGGGCGACACAACATCTACAATTCGCTGGCCGCCGGACTGGCCGGCAACATTGCAGGCATCAAGAAGGAAGTGATACGCAAGTCGCTGAGCGACTTCCCCGGCGTGGAGCACCGGTTAGAGAAGGCCGGCACCGTGCGGGGCGTGCAGTACGTGAACGACTCGAAGGCCACGAACGTGGATGCCTGCTGGTATGCACTGGACTCGATGAAGACAAAGGTGGTGCTGATTCTCGGCGGCAAGGACAAGGGCAACGACTACGACCCCATCAAGCCGCTGGTCAAGGAGAAATGCGCTGCGCTGGTCTACTTAGGCGCCGACAACCAGAAACTGCATGACAACTTCGACGCTCTGGGCATCCCCGTGCGCGACACCCACTCGATGAAAGACTGCGTGGCAGCCTGCTACGAACTGGCCCAGCCAGGCGAAACGGTACTGCTGTCGCCCTGCTGTGCATCGTTCGACCTGTTCAAGAACATGGAGGACCGCGGTGAGCAATTCAAGGAACTGGTAAGGAATCTGTAATTATGAACAAGAAAATAGGAAACCTGTTCAAGGGCGACAAGGTCATCTGGATGGTGTTCTTCTTCCTCTGCGTGATCAGCGTCATCGAAGTCTTCTCGGCTTCGAGCACGCTCTCGTTCAAATCGCAGAACTACATGGCACCTATCCTCTCCCATTCGCTCTTCTACTTTATAGGGGTGTTCGTGGCCATCGTGACACTGAACATTCCGTGCCGCTACTTCAAGATTGCCACCCCCCTGCTGCTTGTGCTGAGCTTCGCCATGCTGACCTGGGTGCTGATAGGCGGTGAGAGCATTAACGGAGCCAACCGCGTCATCCAGATTCTGCCCGGCATGACCTTCCAGCCTTCGGAGATAGCCAAGGGCACCATGGTCCTGGCCACAGCACAGATACTAAGTGCCATGCAGCACGAAGACGGAAGCGGTGCCGACAAAAAAGCCATGCACTACATTCTGTGGATTGTACTGCCGGCAGTGTTTCTCATAGGCATGGAGAACCTGTCAACGGCAGGCCTGCTCTTCTTCGTCATCCTGGTAATGATGTTCCTGGGCCGCGTACCCATCATGCAGTTGGGCAAGCTGGTGGGAGCCCTGACGCTGGCAGTCATGGTCTTCCTGCTGCTGGTATTCACCGTGGGCGGACTGGACAAGAGCGAGGAAGAAGCCGCCACGGAGCTGACCGCACAGGCGGTGACGCAGCAGAAGCAGGAAAAGAAGTCGTTCTTTGATAAAGCCACCCACCGTTTCGGCACCTGGCGCAACCGAATCCTGAACCATGGCGGCGGCGACGTTCCACCCGAGAAATACGACATCGAGAAAAACTTCCAGGTGGGCCATGCCAACATTGCCATCGCCTCGTCGGGGGTCATCGGCAAGGGACCGGGCAACTCCACCGAACGCGACATCCTGCCACAGGCGTTCTCGGACTTCATCTACGCCATTATCATCGAGGAGATGGGCATCATCGGGGCCGTCGTCGTAGTGTTCCTATACATTATACTATTATATAGGACGGCGCGCATAGCCAGCCGGTGCGAGAACAACTTCCCTGCCTTCCTGGTCATGGGACTGGCACTGATGCTGGTGCTTCAGGCATGCATCAACATGATGGTGGCCGTAGAGCTCATGCCCGTCACGGGACAGCCGCTGCCGCTTATCTCGAAGGGCGGTACGTCGACCATCATCAACTGTGCCTATATAGGAGTCATTCTCAGCGTGAGCCGCTCGGCAAAGCGCGTTACCACACAAAACGAAAGAGCATGAAAGAACTAAGAGTCATCATCAGTGGCGGCGGTACAGGCGGACACATCTTCCCTGCCGTTTCAATAGCCAACGCCATCAGGAACATCTGCCCCGATGCAGCCATCCTGTTTGTGGGTGCTCAAGGACGCATGGAGATGCAGCGCGTGCCCGCTGCCGGCTACGACATCAAGGGCCTGCCCATCAGCGGCTTCGACCGCAAGAACCTGCTGAAGAACGCCGGCCTGCCCTTCCAACTGATGAGAAGCTGGGCCATGGCCTGGCAAATCCTGCGCAAGTTCCGCCCGCAGGTGGCCGTGGGCGTGGGCGGCTATGCCAGCTACCCCACGCTGAAGGTGGCTGAGTGGATGGGCATACCCACACTGATACAGGAGCAGAACAGCTTTGCCGGCAAGGCCAACATACGTCTGGCCAAGAAGGCCGCCTGCTGCTGCGTGGCCTTCCAGGGCATGGAGCGATTCTTCCCCGCGGACCGCATTCAGCTGACCGGCAACCCCGTGCGCAAGCAGATGCTTGAAACCACGCTGACACGCGAGCAAGCCATTGCCAGCCTGGGGCTGGACCCGCAACGGAAGACCGTGCTCATCGTGGGCGGCAGCTTAGGCGCACGAACGCTGAACACGGCTGTGATGAGCCATTTGGACGTCATCGGGAAGTCGGGCGTGCAATTTATCTGGCAGACGGGAAAGTACTACTACGACACCCTTGCCGAGGAACTGAAGCAGCAGCAACAGCCTGAAGGCCTGAAGATGATGGACTTCATCACCGACATGGGAGCCGCCTATCGCGCAGCCGACCTCGTCATCAGCCGCGCCGGAGCCAGCAGCGTGTCGGAGTTCTGCCTCATCGGCAAACCCGTCATTCTGGTGCCCAGCCCCAACGTGACCGAAGACCACCAGACAAAGAACGCTATGGCACTGGTCGACAAAGACGCAGCACTCATCGTGCGCGACGCCGATGCCGGCGAACAGCTCGTGGACTTGGCCATCAAAACCGTGCAGGACGATGCCAAGCTGGCCTCGCTGAGCAAGAACGTGCTGAAGCTGGCACTGCCCGACTCGGCCGACATCATTGCAAGGAAAGTCATAGAGATAGCCCACAAAAAAAACACCTAAAAGCCCACCCAAGCCCACCCAAAGGGAGGGATGTTTAGAATGACAAGAAAAAAATGGGTGTTTGGAATGATAAGACAAGAATAATATATGAACAATAATAGCAGAACAACAATCCTACATCCCTCCATTTGGGAGGGCTTGAGTAGCCTTTCCGCCGTTTACCTCATCGGTGCCGGCGGCATAGGCATGAGCGCCATCGCCCGGTATTTCATTAAGCAAGGACTGGTGGTGGCGGGCTATGACAAGACCCCGTCCGAACTGACCCGGCAACTGGAAAAGGAGGGCATGCTGCTGCACTACGAAGAAAATACCGACGAGATTCCACATGCATGCAAGAAACCAGAATCGTGCCTAATCGTCTACACACCGGCCATTCCCGCCACGCACAAGGAACTGATCTACTTCCGCGAGCACGGCTTCGAAATAGAGAAACGAGCACAGGTGCTTGGACTGCTGACGCGCAAGATGAAAGGTCTCTGCGTGGCCGGAACCCACGGAAAGACGTCGACATCGACCATGTGTGCCCACATCATGCACCAAAGCAGCCTGGACTGCAATGCCTTCTTGGGAGGCATCTCGAAGAACTATGGCACCAACTACATCCTGTCTGACTCGGACTACGTGGTAATCGAGGCCGACGAGTTCGACCGTTCGTTCCACTGGCTGTCGCCGTTCATGACCGTCATCACATCGACCGATCCGGACCACCTGGACATCTACGGCACGAAAGAAGCCTACCTGGAAAGCTTCCGCCACTACACGGAGCTTATCCAGCCCGGCGGTGCCCTGATCGTGAAACGGGGACTGGAGATGAAGGAGTCGCTGGGCAAGGACGTAAGGCGCTACGACTACAGCCGCGACGAGGGTGACTTCCATGCTGAGAACGTGCGCATCGAGAACGGCAGCATCACCTTCGACTTCATCTCGCCCATCGAGTGCGTGAAGGACGTGGAACTGGGACAGCCCATCCCCATCAACATCGAGAACGGCGTGGCCGCCATGGCCATGGCACAGCTGGCCGGCTGCACGGCCAAGGAACTGCGCTTCGGCATGAAGACCTACCACGGCGTGGACCGCCGCTTCGACTTCAAGATCAAAACCGACAAGCTGGTCTTCCTGAGCGACTATGCCCACCACCCGAAAGAGATTCTGCAGAGTGCACGCTCGCTGCGCGAACTGTATAAGGACCGGCACATCACGGCCATCTTCCAGCCCCACCTCTACACCCGCACACGCGACTTCTACGAGGACTTTGCCGAGGCCCTGAGCCTGCTCGATGAGGTGATTCTGACGGAAATCTACCCCGCCCGCGAACAGCCTATCGAGGGCGTGAGCTCGCAACTAATCTATGACCGGCTGCGCCCCGGCGTGGAAAAACAGCTCATCAGCAAAGACGACGTGCTGCCCATGATGAAGGAGCGCGACTTCGACGTGCTCGTAGTACTCGGTGCCGGCGACTTGGACGCACAGGTGCCTGCCATGACCAAGATTCTGAAAAACAAGAAATAGGAGAGAAGAAAAACAACGAGTGCAAAACAAAACGAAGGAAAGGAGATTGAAGCGTGAAGTGGAAGAAAGGCATCGTCATTGTACTTGACGTAATCATTGGCATCTATCTGGTACTGGCAGTCACGGCATTCAACAACCCCGACGAGGTGGCAAGTGTGTGCAACGACGTGCGTATCAGCATTGAGAAAAGCGACATGGAGGGTTTCCTCACCGAAAACGACGTGCGGCAGATGCTCATGCAGCATGGCATCTTCCCCATCGGACAGCAGATGAGCAAGGTGAGCGCACGCCAGATCGAGGAGCAGTTGCAGGCCAACTCGCTCATCGAGCAGGCCGAATGCTACAAAACGCAGGCTGGCCACGTATGCATCAGCATCAGGCAGCGCATTCCCGTGGTGCGCGTCATGCCCAACAGCGGCGAGGACTACTATGTGGACACGCACGGCGAAACCATGGTGTCGCCACACTACTCCTGCAACGTAATCATCGCTACGGGCTGCGTGAACAAAGCCTACGCGCAAAAAAGACTGGCACCCCTGGCCAACACCATTATGAACGACCCGTTCTGGAAAAACCAAGTGCTGCAGCTCAACGTGCTGAACGACGGATCGGTAGAGATGATTCCACGCGTAGGCGAACACGTGGTCTACCTGGGACAGCCCAGGGGCGTGGACAGGAAACTGGAACGGCTGCGCAAGTTCTACCGCTACGGGCTCTCGAAGGCCGGATGGAACAAATACTCGCGCATCAGCGTGGAGTTCGACAATCAGATTATTTGCAAACGGAAATAAAAAAACTTCAACAGATATGGCAGAACAAAAGGATTTTATCGTAGCGATTGAGCTCGGCTCATCCAAAGTCACGGGCATCGCAGGGCAGAAGAAGCCCGATGGAAGCATCAGCGTGCTGGCACTGGTGCGCGAAGAGTCATCGTCCTTCATCCACAGGGGCGTCGTCTACAACATTGACAAGACCGCTCAGTGTCTCTCAAACATCATCAATAAACTTGAAGGCCAACTGAAGACACGCATCCGGCAGGTGTTCGTGGGCATTGGCGGACAGAGCATTCGCGGCATACGCAACACCGTTGTGCGCGACCTGCCGCAAGACACCATCATCACCTCGGAGATGGTTACCAATGTCATGGACGAGAATGCAGCCGTGGAATATCCCGACCAGATGATCCTGGAGAAGGTGGAACTGGAATACCGCGTGGACTCCATCCTGCAGATGGACCCCGTGGGCATTCGCGCCTCACGCCTTGAGGGCAACTATCTGAACATCGTCATGCGCAAGTCGTTCTACCAGAACCTGAGCAAGAGCTTCGAAACGGCAGGCATCAAAGTCGTCGAGATGTACGTAGCACCCATTGAGCTGGGCAACGCCGTGCTTTCCGAGAACGTGAAGCGGTCGGGCTGCGCACTCGTGGACCTGGGAGCCGACACCACCACAGTGGCCGTCTACTCCAAGAACCTGCTGCGCCACCTGGCCGTCATCCCCATCGGCGCCAACAACATTACCAAGGACATCACCTCGGTGCAGCAGATGGAAGAGAGCGAGGCCGAGAAAATGAAGCTGAAGTATGCATCGGCCTACACCGACAACAACGACATCGACGACACACTGAAATACCCCATCGACCAGGACCGCCAGGTGGAAATGCGCAAGTTCACCGAAATCGTGGAAGGGCGCGTCGAGGAAATCATCCTCAACGTGCGCGAGCAGATTCCCAACGAATACTACGACAAGCTGCTCGGCGGCATCATTCTCACCGGTGGAGGCTCGAACCTGAAGAACATCGAGCAGGCCTTCAAGATGCACACCATCGACAAGGTGAGCACGGCACACTTCGTGAACATGAGCATCAACTCGGCCGATCCCGTCATCAAGAAGCACGACGGCACTGTCAATACGGCTCTCGGACTGCTTGCCAAGGGCTACGTGAACTGCGCCGGAGGCGAACTCAACGCCAACCGCGACCTGTTCGCACCCGAAGAAAACGAAGCCGACGATGCCAACGCCGCCAGGAACAACCAGCAGAAGGTGGTCAAGGGCGTGCTGGCAGCCGAGAAGGAACAGCAGGAAAAGAAGGAGCGCGAGGCCGCAGAGGCCGCTGCTGCTGCCGAAGCCGCTGCCGCCGCCGAAGCTGCTGCCGCCAAGAAAAGGGAGGACAACAAGCTGGGCAATCGCATCCTGAACAAACTGAAGAAATGGGGCGATGTGCTCACCAAGGACGAGTAAGCCCCAGGGCATACGCCCGTTAACAGACAACGATTACATACAAACACACAACACTGGAAAAAAATGGAAGACAACAGTTTCAACCCCAACGATATCCTCGACTTCGGAGCACCCGAAGAGAAGCACAGCATCATCAAGGTCATCGGCGTAGGCGGTGGCGGCGGCAATGCCGTGAACCACATGTATAACGAAGGCATACACGACGTGAGCTTTGTGGTCTGCAACACCGACAACCAGGCACTCAACGACTCACCCATCCCCGTCAAGCTGCAGCTGGGCAGTGAGGGCCTAGGCGCCGGCAACCGGCCCGCAAGGGCAAAGGCCGCCGCAGAGGAAAGCGCCGACGACATCCGGCGCATGCTGAGCGACGGTACCCGCATGGCCTTCATCACCGCCGGTATGGGCGGCGGCACCGGCACCGGTGCCGGTCCTGTCATCGCACAGATCTCCAAGGAGATGGACATCCTCACCGTGGGTATCGTCACCATTCCCTTCCGCTTCGAGGGCATCAAGAAAATTGACCAGGCTCTTGACGGCGTGGAGGAGATGGCTAAGCACGTCGACGCCCTGCTCGTCATCAACAACGAGCGCCTGCGCAGCATCTACCCCGACCTCACCGTCGACGATGCTTTCGGCAAGGCCGACGACACACTCTCCGTGGCGGCGAAGTCCATTGCCGAGATCATCACCATACACGGACGCATCAACTTGGACTTCAACGACGTGAAGACCGTGCTCAAGGACGGCGGCGTGGCCATCATGTCCACCGGCTACGGCGAAGGCGAAGGCCGCGTGAAGAAAGCCATTGAGGACGCCCTGAACTCGCCGCTGCTCAACGACAACGACGTGTTCAACTCGAAGAAGATCCTGCTCAACATTACCTCGGCCGGCGGCAAGGACGGCAAGGCCGCCCTGATGATGGAGGAAATGAACGACGTGAACGACTTCATGGCCAAATTCGGCACCGACTACGAGTCAAAGCTCGGACTGTCCACCGATCCCGAACTGGGTAACAAGGTCAAGGTCACCATCCTGGCCACCGGCTTCGGCATCAGCAACGTGGACGGCATGAAGGAACACCTGACCAAACTGGACCGCGAAACGGCCACCAAGCTGGCCGAACAGCAAGAGCGCGAGGCACGCAACATGGACCGCCGCGAGAAATACTACGGGGGCGACAACACCAGCCGCCGCTTCAAGCGCCGCCCCAACATCTACATCTTCCGCCCCGAAGACCTCGACAACGACGACATCATCTCGGCCGTAGAGCAGACACCCACCTTCAAGCGCACCCGCGAAGTGCTTGAAAGCATTGGTAGCCAGAACAGCACTGCCCATCAGACCGGCACCACACCGCCGCCTGCCGCAGGCAGCGAAACACAGGGCGTCATCAGCTTCGTCTGAGGCGGGAAACCGCCAGCGCATGCTGCCCGCTGGCAGGCAGCATGCACTGGGACAATAAACCGGCAAACTTAGAATCGGGACAGAAGTGTGCTGCCCGATTCTAAGTTTTTTTCAACCAGTTCCTTATACACATCTTTTTTACTTGCAAACAAAACGCAAAAGAGCAGCCCTATTACGGCTTTGCTCGCAACTTTTTCTTCCATCGTAAGGAAGTTTAGAAATGCTGCGAATAAGTATTAACAAACTGATGTTCAAAAACGTAGAATAAATAACGAATAGCGGAAATGGTAGTAAATCAGAACAGAATTAATTCGTATTTATACACTACAATATGAAAAAAAATACTGATATTTGCAAGCAAAACTAGATGATATGGCACACGACTCGAACAAGGACAAAAGAAGGTTTAATGAGTATCAAAATCTCTTCGTCGACTATAAAGAAGGTGATGTCGTGATTTATGACAACATCAAAAACCTGGAGTGTCTGTTCCCGCTCCAACAATCGACCAATATGATTGTCTTCTGTACGAGGGGAAGTCTCAAGGCAGAAGCGAAAAGCAACCTTTCTGTTATCCATGAAGGGAGCGTGGCCTTCTTTCATTCCAGTCTCGGTATCATCAACTCCTTGGGAAGTCACGATTTCGAATGCAAGATACTATGCCTCTCAGACCATATCATTCAGGGACTGCTGCGCAATCTGGCCAGTATCTGGCATAATGCCCTTTACAGCAACAGACTGCATGTTGTCGACATGAATGATGTAAGCAAGCAGGAGTTTATCTACTATTTCGAACTCATCCACTCAAAACTGAAGAACAGCGAGCCGCCACTGCGCTCTGAGATTGTCCAAGTGCTTGTGAGGGCTTTGCTGCTTGAACTGTGCTACCAGTTTGAACAACTCGACGGCAACATGTCCGACCAGAAGATGTCGCAGGGCAAAGTACTCTTCAACAAGTTCCTGAGCCTGGTCTCGAACAGCGATGTAAAGCGCCAGCCCATCACCTACTACGCTAGCCAACTGGCCATCACACCGAAGTATCTTACCATGCTCTGTCTGAAATACAGTGACAAGACAGCCTCGCAATGGGTTATCCAATACACGATTGAGGACATCCGCTTCTATCTGCTAAACTCCCACCTCTCTATCAAGGAGATCTCAGCAAAGCTCGGTTTTGCCAACATGTCGCATTTCGGCTCATACGTGAGAAAGCATCTGGGAGTCTCGCCCAGCGAATTTCGCGGACAGCAGTAGCAGAATCATACACGGAAATATCGGCTCTCCTTCGTCATCCATACGAAGGGGAGCTTCTGGTTTTTGGCCGGAGTTGCAATAATCAGCCGCTTTCAGCGTTTTTATGAATATGAAGACATGGACAGAAAGCCACAAATCCACGCCTATAACACCATTTTTTTAGCAAAACAAGAGCCTTTTACCGAGATAATTCGTAATTTTGCAGTCTCATATCCATATAACATCAAAATGAAAAGACTACCTACCCTTCTGTCCCTTGCTGTGTCGGCCATGCTGCTTCTCACAGCCTGCCAGCAGGACAAGTTTACCGTAGAAGGCACTATCGAGGGTGCCCAGGACTCTACGCTCTATTTCGAGAACGCTTCCCTCAGCGGTCTGCAGACACTTGACTCCGTCCGTCTATCGGCCGATGGTCACTTCAGTTTCAGTCAAACGCGTCCAGAGGCTCCCGAATTCTACATCCTTCGCATCAAAGACCAGATCATCAACATCAGCATTGACTCCACCGAGACCGTCATCGTCCATGCACAATGGCCCAACATGTCAGCCCGCTATGAAGTGGAAGGCTCGGACAACTGCCAGAAAATCCGTGAGCTGGCCCTGAAGCAGCAGGACTTGCAACGGCGTGCCATCGCGCTGGAGCAGAACTATAGTCTGACACGACAGGAGAGGGTTGACTCGCTCGACCGCATGCTACGCGCCTACAAGCAGGACGTCACTGCCAACTACATTTATCGTGACCCGGCAAAGGCCTATTCCTACTTTGCCCTTTTCCAGACACTGGGCCAGTGGCTCATCTTCAATCCCCGCGACAACAACGATGACGTGAAAGCCTTCGCAGCCGTAGCCACCTCATGGGACACGTTCCATCCGGGAGCACTGCGTGGCGAGAACCTGCACAACATTGCCATCGACGGCATGAAGAACAGCCGCCTGCTGTCTGCCCGCAACAGTCAGCAGGTGAGCGATGACCTCATCGTGGAGGCAGGCGTCATAGACCTGCAACTGACCGACAACCACGGTCAGCAGCGCACGCTGACCAGTCTGAAGGGCCATGTGGTGCTGCTCGACTTCCATACCTTTACCATGGAACAGTCGGCACAGCGCATTCTCATGCTGCGTGACCTCTATAACAAATACCACGCCCAGGGATTGGAAATCTATCAGGTATCCGTCGACCAGGACGAACACTTCTGGCGGCAGATGACCCTCAAGCTGCCTTGGATTAGCGTACGTGACGCCAGTGGCGAAAGCGCCATGCACTATAACGTTCAGGCCATCCCAGAGTTCTTCCTCATAGACCGGAACAACAACCTGCAGAAACGGTCGTCGCAAATCAAGGACCTTGACGCTGAGATTAAGTCCCTGCTATGACCCACCTTGCGAGATAGGGCCCAATAGGCTTTTTTGAATCGCAAAACGCATTTTTTTGTCCGTTTTTGCATGATTTATGCTGCTTTTTGCTATCTTTGCACACTGACAACATAATTGCTATGCGTCACGACAAACTGGAGCGCGAGCTGCGACTCTTGTTGCTGCTCACCGAGAACCGGGGCTACACCGTGCAGGAAATATGCAAGCGCCTGGAATTGTCGCGCAGGAATCTCTACTACTACCTGGAGTTCTTCCGCGATGCGGGGTTCATCGTCGAGCACCGGAACCACTGCTACTCCATTGCGCGCGAGTCGCCCTTCTTCCGCAACCTCGAAGCTGCCGTCAACTTTACCGAGGACGAAGCCATCGCCATGAGGCAGATCCTTGACAAGACCGCCGTTCAGGGCGTGGTCGTGGACCAGCTGAAACGCAAGCTCGGCAGGTTCTACGACCTGGAAATACTGAACAACGTGGAGCTGCGCGAGCAGATGGCACGCAACGTGTCCAACCTCTACGACGCCATCAAGGGCCGCTATGTGGTGGTGCTCAAAGACTACGCCTCGGCCCATAGCAACACCGTGAGCGACCGTGTGGTGGAGCCTTTCCTCTTCATGAACGGCAATGGCGAGATTCGCTGCTATGAGATAGCCTCCGGGATGAACAAGACGTTCAAGCTGTCGCGCATCGGCGAGGTGAAGATGCTCGACCTGACGTGGAGCCATGAGAACGAGCACAGGCAGATGTTTACCGACGTGTTCATGTTCTCGTCCGAGACACAGCACACCGTCACGCTGCTGCTGGGACGCCTGTCCATGCAGGTGCTTCGCGAGGAATATCCGCAGGCCGAGCGCTATATCATCCCTCAAGAGCCGCTGGCAGGCGACGGCAACCCATGCCGATGGCGGGTTGAACTGCCCGTGTGCAGCTATGTGGGTGTAGGACGCTTCGTCCTGGGACTGTTCGAGGACATTGAAGTACTGGGCAATGAGGAGTTTAAAGATTATCTAAGAAATAAAGTTCACTTATTAAACCAAAAAAGGTTATGAAGAAACGATCAATGATTGCAATGGCAGCAGCCGCCATCATGGCATGCAGCTGCAACACGGGTTCGCTGGGCGGCTCCAATACGGGCAGCGCAGTGGGGGGCGTGCTCAATGGCGGCACGGTAACCAACGTTCTCAACAGCATTCTCGGCGGCTCTGGCTATCCCACCATACGCCAGATTGCAGGCAACTGGCACTACAGCCAGCCCGGATGCGCATTCACCTCGAGCGATCTGCTGACAAAGGCAGGCGGCGAAGTCGTAGCAGCACAGATCAAGCAGAAACTGGCATCGACCTACTCATCCATAGGCATCAAGCCGGCGAACACGGCTGCAGCCTTCGACGAGCAGGGCAAGTTCACCCTGCAGGTGGCTGGCAAGTCGTTTGGCGGCACCTACACCTACGACGAGAAGACAGGCAAAATGCACCTTCAGGGCGTACTTATCGGCTTCAACTGCTATGTCAAGCGCAATGCTGACGGCATCGCCCTGCTCTTCGAAGCCTCAAAACTCCTTTCCATGCTCCAGGTTGTCACCGCCATGAGCGGCAACAGCACCCTGCAGGGCATCGGCGACCTGAGCAAGAACTACGACGGACTGCGCATCGGATTTGACCTGCGCAAGTAGTTTCTTCCCATAGCAGACGAAAAGAAAGCCATTCGCTCCTACCGCGAATGGCTTTCTTCTTGTCTCAACCCCGAAGGGATCACTACGGCTAATAGAGGTACACCTTGAAGTTCTTCACCGAGCCAGGGGCTCCCTGTTCGGCACGAGGCAGGTACTCCAGGGCGTTGACGGTCTGTTCGCTACCGAGGTCGATGACCAGCAGATGCGGTGCCTGAGCACCCTTCTCCGTCTGCCAGTAGGTTGATTCCTGCAGATCAAAGACCTTGTCACCTAAGTGGTTGCCACCTTCATCCTCGCTGTTGGCATACTTCGTCTTCCAAGGCTCACGAGAGAGGCGCTTGCCGTCAGTGCCCTGTACATAAATCTCGGCGATGGCTACGCGGTCGTTGGCCTTCTGAGTAGAGAGACACTCGATGGCGAGGTAGCGACCCTTGGCGGTCTTGCCAAACTTAATGGTCTGCCAGCCGTTGCCTGCCTTGAAGGCACCTGTGGCTACGGGCGTGGCACTGTTGAGGTCGGGCTTGTCGCCAATGTTGTTGTGCTTGTTGCTCTTCTCCAACTGGAGTTTGTTGAGCTCAGGCTCAGCCTGTCCCCAGACCACAGCCTCCTTCGGGCCGACTACGTCGAGCACAATGATTTCGTTCTTGCCTTTCTTCAGCCAGCAGCCAGGCACATAGAGCGTCTGTTGCGGCCCAATGCTCCAGATGCGGCCCATGGCATGACCATTCACATACACCTGACCCTTACCCCAGGTCTCGAAGTTCAGGAACGTATCGCCCACCTTCTTCAGGTCGAAGTAGCCGCGGTAATAGCCGCGACCATTCTCTCGCTTGGCAAAGCCATCGCTGAGCGGACGCCCTATCTTATTGGCATCGAAAGCCTTCACAGCTTTATTATAGTCATCAGAAATAGGTGTCATCGTCCATTTCTTCAGTGTCCACGCGGCTTCGTTGCCATATTCGTCAGCCTCTGCGTTGATGACGACATCGCCAACGATGCCCTTGAAGTCCTTGATGGCACGACCGAAGTTGATGCGACCCATAGCTTCAACGAGGATAGCCAGCTTCTGTCCTTTCTTTACAGGGGGCAGGGTAAGCGACTTCTCATTCTTTACGCGGTCAATCTTTCCGATATATACGTCATCGATGAACACTTGGGCATAGTCGTGAGCCTCCAGTGTGAGTGTGCTCTGCATGGGAATCTCGGGAAGTGCTGTCACATAATAGGTCATACCCCAACCCAAATCCATCTCCTCGAAAGTCTGTGGGTTGACGCTGGGGATAAGATGCTGGTTGCGATAGAACGGTGCAAACTCCGTCAACTCAAACTTAGGTACAGTGATGATGGGCATGGGAGCCTTAGGTACAGCAGGCATCTTCTTGCCATCGTTGTACTTCTCCATCATCTTACGCAGTTCCCAGAACTTCGGTGTGGCAAGACCATACTCGTTGATGGGGGCGTCGTAGTCGTAGCTGGTTACGTCAGGGGCGAAGCCGGGGCTGTTGGCACCGGCCCAGTGGCCGAACGAGGTTCCTCCGTGGGTCATGTAGAGCGAGAACGAGATGCCCTTGCTGAGCATTTCGTCCATTCCATCGACCATATCCTTGGCGGGACGGGTCTCGTGGCGGGCACCCCACTTGTCGAACCAGCCGCTCCAGAACTCGGAGCACATCTTCGGGGCATTGGGGCGCAGCTCGCCGAGGCGACGGAACTGGTCATCGATGTTGGCACCGGTGCCGAAGTTCATGGTCCAGGTGAGGTCATCGAGTCCGTTCTTTGTGAAGTTAGAAGACCAGTCACACTGGAAGAGCGAGAGTTCCTTGCCGTAGATGCCGCGCAGACAGTCGCGGATTTCAGAAACGTAGGGCTTGTCCTCGCCATACGAGCCGTATTCGTTCTCCACCTGGATCATGATGATGGGGCCGCCATTCTGGATGGTCAGTCCTTTGAGCTGCTCGCCCACCTTCTCCTCGAAAATCCTCACGCGCTCCATAAAGTACGGGTCACGCTCGCGAAGTTTGATGTCCTTCTTCTTCAGGAGCCACCAGGGCAGGCCGCCCATCTCCCACTCGGCGCAGACGTAGGGGCCGGGGCGCACGATGACGTACATGCCGTTCTTCTGTGCCAGGCGGCAGAACTCGGCCACATCGTTGTTGCCCGTGAAATCGAACTGTCCTTCCTTTTGCTCATGGATATTCCAGAACACATAGATACACACGGTGTTCATGCCCAGTGCCTTGCACATCTTGATGCGATGATCCCAGTAGGGACGAGGGATGCGGGGATAGTGTACTTCGGCCGCCTTCACCACGAAGGGCTGACCGTTGAGCAGGAATGTCTTGTCGCCCGTGGTGAAGGTGCCGGGCTTCTGTGCAGCCTGCATAGCTGTCGGGGCTGCGAGCAGCAGCGCGCCGAGCAATAGTCTCTTGAGTAGTCTTTTCATAGCTTTGTATGTTTTTTTGTTATAGGTCTTATAGCTTCTCGCCATAGCAGAGGTCGCCACAATCGCCGAAGCCAGGAACAATGTACTTGTGCTCGTTCATGCCGGGGTCGATGGCAGCCGCCCAAAGTGTAGCATTCTCGGGCACCGACTGGCGCACGGTCTCTATTCCCTCGGGGGCAGCGATGACGCAGCAGATGTGAATGGCATGCGGGTGACCGGTCTTCACCAGAGCCTCGTAGGCAGCGGCCATCGAGCCGCCCGTAGCCAACATCGGGTCGACGATGACGAGCGTCTTGCCCTTGGCCGAGGGACTGGCCATATACTCAGTATGGATGCCCACCTCGGTATGCTCACGGTTGGTATACATGCGGAAGGCCGAGACAAAACCGTTCTCGGCATGGTCGAACACGCGCAGGAATCCCTCGTGGAACGGCAGTCCCGCACGCAGCACGGTGGCCAACAGCAGGTCGTCCTTCGGCAGGGGAATGTCGATGGTGCCCAGGGGGGTAGTCACGGTCTTGGGCTTGTAGGTCAGGGTCTTCGACAGCTCGTAGGCCATTATCTCGCCTATGCGCACAATGTTGTTGCGGAAGAGCAGCCTGTTCTTCTGGTAGCTCTTGTCGCGCAGCTCGGCCATGTACTGGTTGATGACCGAGTTCTGTTCACTGAAATTGATTACTTTCATAGATATATTGCGGTAACAAATGAGTCATTCTTCACTCTTCATTCTTCACTCTTCATTCTTCACTCTTCATTCTTCACTCTTCACTCTTCACTTTACAGTCCGCGGGCCTTCAGCAGAGCGGATGCATCGGGGGCAGCCATGCCGGTGAAGTCGCTGAACATCTGCATCAGGTCGCCGGTATTGCCGCGACTCAGGATCTTGTCGGCAAAATCCTTGCCGGTCTCGGGCTTCAACGGTCCGCGCTGTGCAAAGACTCCGGCCACGTTCACTGCGAGCACCTCTGTCCACAGGTAACTGTAATAGCCGGCAGCATAGCCGCTGCCCCACACATGGTTGAAGTAGCTGGTGCGATAGCGGGGAGGAATCTGCTCGTTCAGCAGCCCCACGGCTTTCAGTGCCTCGGTCTCAAAGGCTGTAGCCCCATCGGCTGCAGGCACCTTGTCGGCAGGCAGCACATGCCAGGCCATGTCAAGGCAGGTAGCGGCAAGATTCTCGCCGAGGGCATAGCAGGGCTGGAAGTTTATGCTGCTGAGCATGCGTTCCTTCAGCTCGGCAGGCATGGGCTCGCCCGTCTCGCAGTGGCGCGCATAGTGGTCGAAGACCTCGGGAATCGAAGCGAACGACTCATTGAACTGCGATGGCATCTCTACAAAGTCGCGGGCCACGTTGGTGCCAGCCAGCCGGTTGTACTTACACTGCGAGAGCATGCCGTGCAGGGCGTGTCCGAACTCATGGAACATCGTGGTCACCTCGTCCCACGTGAGCAGCGACGGCTGCCCCTCGGGTGCCTTGGCATAGTTACACACGTTGAACACCACCGGCAGCTGCCCGCGATGGAAGCTCTGCGTAGCGAACTCGTCCATCCAGGCACCGCCACGCTTCGTGGGCCGGCGATAGAAATCGCTGTAGAACAAGGCGATGGGCTTTCCGTCACGGTCCTGCACCTCGAACACCTTCATGTCGGGGTGGTAGGTGGGAATGTCGGTGCGCTGCTTGAACTGCAGGCCGTAGACGCGGTTGGCGGCGTAGAACACACCGTTCAGCTGCACGCTGTCTGCATTGAAGTAGGGCTTCACCTCGTCTTCCGAGATGTTCAGCAGTTCTTTCTTCATCTTGGCCGAGTAGTAGAAACGGTCGTAAGGCTGGAGTGTGAAGTCCTCCCCCTCAGTCTTGCGGGCATATTCCTCAATGGCACGCGTCTCGGCATCGGCCTTCGGCGTGTAGGCGGCAATGAGGTTCTTCAGGAAGGAATAGACTTGGTCGGTTGTCTTGGCCATCGTCCGCTCCAACGAATAGGATGCATAGTCCTGATAGCCCATCAGCTCTGCCTGCTCGGCACGCAAGCGGGCTATCTCGCAGACAATGGCGTAGGTGTTGTGCTGGCCCGTGCCGTCGGCACGATGTATGGAGGCCTCAAAGACACGGCGGCGCAGATCGCGGTTGTCAAGGCTGGCCAGCGGCTGCTGCTGTGTGGTGTTCACGATGACGATGCAATAGGGCTTCTTGCTGCCGCGGCTCTCGGCGTCCTCTTTGCATTGTGCAATATCGGCATCGCTCATACCGGCCAGTTCCTCCTTCGTGTCGACCCACACCACAGCATCGTTGGTGGCCGCTGGCAGCGCGTCGCCCCACTGCTGCTGCAGGTCCGAGATACGCATGTTGATCTGCTTCATGCGCTCCATCTTGTCATCGGTCAGCAGTGCGCCTCTGCGCACGAAATCCTTATATATCTCCTCGGTCAGCTTGCGGTCTTCACCCTCGAGCGAGTCGAGCTGGGTGTCGTAGACCGTTTTGATGCGCTGGAACAGCGTCTTGTTGAATGCCGTCTCGTTCTCCAGCTCGGTCAGCAGTGGCGTCACTTCCTTTTCGGTCTCGGCAATCTCGGGCGTTTTCTCTGCATTGACCAGCGCAAAGAACACGCGGCTCACGCGGTCGAGCAGCAAGCCGCTCTCCTCGTAGGCCAGGATGGTGTTCTGAAACGTAGGAGCCTCTTCATTGTCAGTGATAGCCTTGATGTTCTCGCGCTGCTGGGCAATGCCAGCCTTGATGGCCGGGAGATAGTCGCCCGGCTGAATGCGACTGAAGTCGGGAGCGCCAAAGGGCAGCGTGCTCTCCTGCAGCAGTGGGTTGTCGCCCTTTGTGCCATCGCCCTTACAGGCAGAAAGCAACGTCATGGTCGATACAATACCAATGGTCATGATTGTTTTCGTGTTCATATAGTTTCGATGTTATTGATAAAAGTGAGTGCAAATATAGACAAATTCTTTCGATTAATTGTCAACTGCGGGTAGCAAAACTTCACCATGCGGACACTTTTTTGATACTTTAACCAAAAAAGCGTTGTGTGCGCACAAAATATTTGAGCATTGTGAATAACAGATTGTGGATTTATTCGTACCTTTGCACCCGTAAAAAGATAAGTTTCAACATTTTAAATTTAAATATCAAACAATGGCAAAGTTAGATTTGACACAGTATGGCATTACGGGTTCTACCGTGATTGCCCACAATCCGTCGTATGAGTACCTTTTTGAAGAAGAGACAAAGGCTGGTCTGACCGGTTTCGACAAGGGTCAGAACACTGAGCTGAACGCTGTAAACGTGATGACTGGTATCTACACCGGCCGCTCGCCTAAGGACAAGTACATCGTGAAGGATGCACAGAGCGAGGACAAGGTGTGGTGGACTTCCGAGGAATACAAGAACGACAACCACCCCATGAGCGAAGAGGTCTGGGCCAAGGTGAAGGAGATTGCCATCAAGGAGCTGTGCAACAAGGAGCTTTATGTGGTGGACGCTTTCTGCGGTGCCAACGAGGCAACCCGTCTGCGCGTGCGCTTCATCGTCGAGGTGGCCTGGCAGGCTCACTTCGTGAAGAACATGTTCATCCAGCCCACCGAAGAGGAACTTGCTAACTTCGAGCCGAACTTTGTGATCTACAACGCTTCCAAGGCTAAGGTGGAGAACTACAAGGAGCTGGGTCTGAACTCTGAGACTTGTGTAGCCTTCAACACCTCGACCCGTGAGCAGTGCATCATCAACACTTGGTACGGTGGTGAGATGAAGAAGGGCATGTTCTCCATGATGAACTACTATCTGCCCCTGCAGGGCATCGCTTCGATGCACTGCTCGGCCAACACCGATATGGAGGGTAAGAACACCGCCATCTTCTTCGGTCTCTCTGGCACCGGCAAGACCACGCTGTCTACCGACCCGAAGCGCCTGCTCATTGGTGACGACGAGCACGGATGGGACGACGAGGGCGTGTTCAACTTCGAGGGTGGCTGCTATGCCAAGGTGATCAACCTGGACAAGGAGAGCGAGCCCGACATCTACAACGCCATCCGTCGCGATGCCCTGTTGGAGAACGTCACCGTTGACGAGGCTGGCAAGATTGACTTCGCCGACAAGAGCGTGACCGAGAACACCCGCGTCAGCTATCCCATCAACCACATCGAGAAGATTGCCCAGAAGGTGAACGGCAAGAGCGCTGGTCCCGAGGCAAAGAACGTGATCTTCCTCAGCGCCGATGCCTTCGGCGTGCTGCCTCCCGTGAGCATCCTGACTCCCGAGCAGACCAAGTACTACTTCCTCTCTGGCTTCACCGCCAAGCTGGCTGGTACAGAGCGCGGCATCACCGAGCCCACGCCTACTTTCAGCGCTTGCTTCGGCCAGGCATTCCTGGAGCTGCATCCCACGAAGTATGCTGAGGAGCTGGTGAAGAAGATGGAGAAGAGCGGTGCCAAGGCTTATCTGGTGAACACCGGTTGGAACGGCACGGGCAAGCGCATCTCTATCAAGGACACCCGTGGCATCATCGACGCAATCCTGGGCGGTGACATCCTGAACGCTCCCACCAAGAAGATTCCTTACTTCGACTTCGAGGTTCCCACACAGCTCAACGGCGTGGCATGGGGTATCCTTGATCCTCGCGACACTTATCAGAACCGCGACGAGTGGGAGGAGAAGGCCAAGGATCTGGCTGCCCGCTTCATCAAGAACTTCAAGAAGTACGAAGGCAACGAGGCCGGTAAGGCTCTTGTCGCTGCAGGCCCGAAGCTGTAAAGCGAAGGCCGGAAGCAACTTCGCCCTACGCAGGGCAAGTTGCAGGCCCGAAGCTGTAAAGCGAGGACTGAAAGCAACGATTGAATAAAAGGCTGCACGATTGTGCAGCCTTTTTATTATGTTACTATGCCGCGTTTTGCCGCATAATGCAATGGCGTTTTGCCGCATAATGCAATGGCGTTTTGCCGCATAATGCAACGCATTTTGCCGCATAATGCAGCGCATTTTGCCGCATAATGCAACGCGTTTTGCCGCATAATGCAACACGATTTGCCGCATAATGCAACACGATTTGCCGCATAATGCGGGCTTTAGGGGTTACAACCCATGTTTCTGCATTTCTTGCTGCAGCTGTTCCTTGGTAGGAGTAATCACGTGGCCCAACACACCTACCGACACGATGCGTTCCTTGCCCCCGAAGGACAGACGGCCCAGGGAGAACAGATAATAGTCGTCGACACGCACCATCTGAGTGATGGCAATGCCGCCCGTTTTACCCAGTGCCAGTTTGCCAATGGTCTTCCACACCTCTCCTACCACGTTGTCACTCTGTCCGATGCGCTCGTCAATGACCTGCCCGATGCGCTCGTCGATGACCTGTCCTACCACCTCCTGCAGGGCCTCATAATGGTCGGCCTCCTTCGGACAAGTGATGACCATGACCACCGACAATGCCAGCAGAAAGAAGAAAAAGACCAGACATCCGATACCACCTTTTCTCATCATTCCAATGTACTTTCAGATGAAACAAATCGTGAATCACTACTCGATGACCTTGCGGCCATTGGCAATGACGACACCCTGCTTATGGCCTTCATCACGGCGACGGCCCTGCAAGTCGTAGACAGCCGACGCTTGTCCGTACCGTCCTGCTCCGACGAAGCCGATGGCCGTGGTCTGGGCGAGATAGTCGTCGACGCTGGCCGTGAAGTTAATGTCGTAGATGTCGCTCTTGCCCGTCGTCGAGGTCAGCCCGAAGATGGTCTGCCCTACGCAGACCGAGGGGCGCATGCCAGTGAAGTTCTCATAGAGCCCGCTTTTCGACATATCCCAGGCGAAAACCGTCTGGGATATGTTGTCAATGGTAATGGTCTTCTGCTTGGTGGGCTTCACCTGCGACCCGTGGTTCGACCCGTTCAGCCACCACAGGTAGCTCTTGCCGTCGGCAGTGCTGAGGTTGGTGCCCCTCACCACTAAATAGACCTGACTCTGGTCGATGGTGTAGTCCACATCCTGATACTTCATCATCAGCGCCACGTTGTTGGCCCCTGTGCCTGCATTGACGTGAATGATGTTCTTGTCCTTGTCGTAGGTGATGTTCGATGCCGACACGCGGTTGGCATCGCCGGTAGTCCAGTCGGTGGCGCGGAACTGATAGGCATTGTCCTTAGGAGCCACATAGTCTTTCATCAGCCTGACATAGTAGATGCCGGGGCACATGGTGGTCTGCGAGGCAGTGATGCGCACCACAAACCTGGTCTTCACCTGTCCCTGCGCGTCCTTCACCATCGATTCGTCGAGCGGATACTCCACGTTGAAGAATCCATTGTCATCGCTGCCCTTGGCACTGCTGGGCACGGTGATGTCGGTCAGTTTCTTGCCGTCAACAGTGATGGTACCCATGCGGCCCTTGTCGGCCAGGTTGAATCGGAACATGACGCTCAGTCCCTTGCTCTCACGCGTATTATTAAATAAGGTGTACTGGATGTGCTCTCCAGCCTTGGCGTCGCGATAGTGCTCGGTGTTGTAGGTGCCGGTCGTTGAGCCGCTGGAGTAGTTGTATTCATGTCCGGCCTCGCTCTGCTGCTCGCCCGGTGCCACGAAGTCCAGCGTGCGCTGTGCCAGTGCCTCGGCCTCGGCCTCGCTCTGGGCCATGTCGCTGTTGGCATAGTTCTCTTCTGTCTGCTGGTACCAGTAGCACATGTAGCGTGCATGGTGAATCTGATAGAAGGGCTGCAGGGTGAGGGTGTTCCACTTATAGCTGGCCACACCGGGACGGCTGCAGTCAATGGTGAAGCGCAAGTCGGCGCTGTTCGTTGGCTTGTGCTCTATGCGTGCGAGCACATCGGCGCGCTGTCCGATGAGCAGCGGAGCCGAAGTCAGGTTCTTCGAGTTGGCCATGGCACCGGGTGCATGGTCCATGCGGCCCTCGCCGCCATACTCATTGCGCAGCTGTTCATAGACGAGTCCCGTGGCCGTGGCATCGGCCTCCGAGGTGGCCGTGGTCTGAGCACCCAGCAGGATGGGACCGAACTTGAAGGCAATGTAGTCGGTGTAGTTCGGGCACTCCTCATAGCGCAGCTCCATGGGTAGCCATACCTTGATGACGTCGCCCACCTTCCATGTGCGGTTCACGGTAACGTAGCTGGCCTGCCCCACAGTGACCGACTGTTCCACGCGCTCGCCATTGACCATCACCTGATACTGTTTGCCTGCCCAGGCGGGATGGCGCACGGCAATGGCGTATGTGCCGGCTTTGCCCACGGTGAGCTTGGTAGTGGCCGTGAAGGATGTCGGGATGTTTGAAGCCACAGGATCAATGGCCGGGAAGAGGGTTTCCTGCGTAATGACGAAGTCGTTGCTCTCCAGCTTCGACGGGGTAAAGAGGTTCACGTAGAGCGTCTGCGAGCCGTCGTGCGTATAGATGAAGTGACCGTACTTGCTGTGGTTCTCCATACCCGTGCCTACACAGCACCACATGCCCTTGTTGGGCTGCGAGTAGATGCGGTAGCCCTGCGGGCGCAGCGTGGTGAAGTAGACGTAGCCGCCGGTGGTGGGATCCTGTGTCGAGAGGATGTGGTTCCACATCGTTCCCTCATAGAAGTCCACGTACTTGGCATCGCCGGTGCGGTCGGCCATCATCTCCGAGAGCTTCAGCATGTTGTTGGAGTTGCACGACTCAGGGCCGTCGAGCTGGTCGATGTAGCGGTTCGAGTTGCCCTTTGAGAGGAAGTGCTCGCCCACGGAGTTGCCACCGATGCATACGGTACGGTTCATGGCCACGTCCTGCCAGAAGTTCTCGGCGGCCTTCCTGTAGCTTACCTGCGCGGAGCTCTGCTCAAAGATGCGCTCCATGCCTATGAATTTGGGCACCTGCGTGTTGGCGTGCTTGCCGTCGAGGAAGGTGGTGTTCAGTGTCTGCATGCCGTTGAGCATAGCCTTGTGGGTGTATTTCCTCGCTGCCGTAAGGTATTTCTGGTCGCCGAAGAGCTGGTAGGCATCGAGCATCGACTCGTTCATGCCGCCATGCTCACAGTTCAGGAAGCCCTCGAAGGCATCGCTGCTCACCTTGGCCACAACGTTCACGCTCCAGTCGCTGAGCTTACGGAACATCTCCTTGGCCATGTCGCTGTTGCCATAGAGATAGGCATCGCGCAGACCAGCCAGGATCTTGTGCTGGCAGTAGAAGGGCACCCAGCCCCAGTTGCCCTGGATCTTCGAGAGGTCGCCTTTGTAGAGGGCCTTCCACGAGTCGTTGATGGGCTGTCCGCCGATGAAACCGTAGAGACCCTCGGTGTTCGTGTCGTACTGGTCCTGGCAGTCCTTCATCACCTGCAGCATGTAGTCCATGCGCTCCTTCAGCGCCTTGCGGGTAGCCTCGTCGTGACAGGCGGCCCAAGCCAGGGCTAAGGCCGAGAGGTAGTGCCCGCCCACATGTCCGCTGAGGTCGAAGCCGGCATCGCCACCCCAGTTCTTGAAATTGGGATGCTTGGTCTCCCAGCGATAGTACTTGCTTCCCGTGTCGGTCGTGGCCGACAGACCTGCCTGGCGCACATAGGGCGTGAGCAGTCGGTCTACGTCATACTGCATGAGCACCTCGATGTTCAGGTCCATGGCCGTCTTCATGGGACCATCGAGCAGCGTCACCTGCTCCAAGTCAAAGTGTCTGGGATAGAGTTCGCTCTGCGCCTGCATCGTCATGGGTGCAGCCATGGCCAGCACCGTGGCCAGAAGGTGTCTAAGTTTCATCATGTCGTTGTGGTTATTGGTTTCTATACTGATGGGTGCAAAGTTACGATTTTTTTCCAAAAGCACTATGTGTTAATTCAAAAAAATGACGGATATTTGAATAAAAATCACTACCTTTGCAACCAAAACACAACAGACAATGAAAACATTCGTAGAACTGGGCGTAAGCGAGCAGATACGCCGCGCCATCGGTGAGATGGGATTCGTCAATCCCATGCCCGTACAGGAGGCCGTGATACCTCAGCTGTTAGAGAGCCGGCAGGATCTGATTGCCCTGGCACAGACCGGCACGGGCAAGACCGCCGCCTTCGGCATTCCCCTGCTGCAGCGCATCGACACCAACGAGCGCCACACACAGGCACTGATTCTCAGCCCCACGCGCGAGCTGTGCCTGCAAATTGCCGATGACCTGCGCGACTTTGCCCGCTACATGGACGGCGTACACGTCGAGGCCGTCTATGGCGGTGCGGCCATCGAGCCCCAGATACGCGCACTGAAAAAGGGCGTGCAGATCATCGTGGCCACACCCGGACGACTGCTCGACCTGGTCAACCGCCAGATTGCCCAGTTGGACTGCGTGCGAAACATGGTGCTCGACGAAGCCGACGAAATGCTGAACATGGGCTTCTCGGAGAGCATCAACGCCATCTTTGAGCAACTGCCTGCCGACCACAACACGCTGATGTTCTCGGCCACCATGAGTCGCGAAATAGAAAAGATTGCACAGACCTATCTGAAGAATCATGAGCAGATTGTGGTAGGGTCGAGAAACGAGGGCGCCGAGAACGTAAACCACATCTACTACATGGTCCACGCCAAGGACAAGTACCTGGCACTGAAACGCATCGTGGACTTCAACCCGAAGATCTTTGCCATCATCTTCTGCCGGACGAAACTCGAGACGCAGGAGATTGCCGACAAGCTGATACGCGACGGCTACAACGCCGAGTCGCTGCATGGCGACCTGTCGCAGCAGCAGCGCGACCTGACCATGCAGAAGTTCCGCCAGCACCTCACGCAGCTGCTTGTGGCCACCGACGTGGCTGCCCGCGGACTGGACGTGGACGACCTGACCCACGTCATCAACTTCGGACTGCCCGACGACATCGAGAACTACACACACCGCTCGGGGCGCACCGGACGCGCCGGCAAGAAAGGCACCAGCATCAGCATCGTGCACTCGAAGGAGAAGCACAAGATACGCAACATCGAAAAGGAGATTGGCAAGCAATTCGTCGAGGCCGACATTCCACAGCCTGCCGAGATTTGCAAGAAGCAGCTCTACAAGGTCATGGACCAGATTGTGAAGACCGACGTGGACGATGTGGAGATAGCCCCGTTCATGCAGGACATCAGCCACTACTTCGAATATATCGACAAGGAGGAAATCATCAAGAAGATTGTGTCGCTGGAATTTGGCAAGTTCCTGGCCTACTATGCCGACGCACCCGAGATTGAAAAGCCCGGCAAGAACGAGGTCAGCAAGGGCGAACGACGCGAGACCGACCGCCAGAAGCGCATGAACAAGGCACAGCCCGGCTACAAGAGGCTGTTCATCAACCTGGGCAAGCGCGACGGCTTCTACCCCGGCGAACTCATGCAGACGCTGAACCGCTACGTGGGCGGCAGGCAGGAGGTGGGCCATATTGACCTGTTAGACACCATCTCCTACTTTGAGGTGCCCGAGAAGGATGCACGCAAGGTGATGACCCAACTCACGGGCATACGCTACAAGGGGCGCTCCGTGCGCTGCAACGACGCCGAAGACGACGCAAAGGCCGGATTCTCCGGAAAGCCCGGAAATTCCGGAAAAGCCGGAAACTCCGGATATTTCGGAAAACCCGGACATTCCGGAAAATCCGGAAAGCCCGGAAAACCCGATGGAATGGGCAAAAACAACCGCCACGAACGCCCCGGTAAGAAAAACGACTGGCGCAGCCTCATGAACAACTTCGAGCTAAAGGGCGACGAGCCCGACTTCTCGGAGGAAGGATGGGCACGCCGCCGCCCCAAGAAACGCAAATAACAAGGAACGGCACCCATCACAACATCATGCCCAACCTGAAAACAGCACCCATCACAACATCATGCCCAACCTGAAATCACTGGCCAAAGACACCGCCATCTACGGACTGTCGAGCATCGTGGCCCGATTCATCAACTACCTGCTGGTGCCCATACAGACGGCTCGCTTCGCTGCCTCGGGCGGTGAATACGGCGTCATCACCAACGTCTACGCCTACGTCTCCATACTCGTCATCTTGCTCACCTTCGGCATGGAGACCACCTTCTTCCGCTTCATGAACCGCGACGGCGAAAACCCGGAGAAGGTCTATTCCACCACCCTACGCATGCTGGCCACCACCTCGCTGCTGTCCATCACGCTGGTGCTCCTGCTGCTTCAGCCCATCAGCGCCGCCGCAGGCTATGCCGACCATCCCGAATACGTGGGCGTGATGTATGTCACCGTGGCCGTCGACGCCTTCATGTGCATCCCCTTCGCCTACCTGCGCTACCAGCACAAACCGCTGAAGTTTGCCCTGCTGAAGATTGTAAACATCGTGCTGAACATCGCCCTGAACCTGCTCTACCTCATCGTCCTGCCGGCACTGCGGCTGAATCCCTTCGGCATCTACGACGAGCAGTTCACCCTCGACGTGGCCTTTGTGTTCTACATCAACCTCACCTGCACCCTCGTGTCGCTGCTGCTGCTCTGGAAGGAGCTGCGCGGATTCCGCTTCGGGTTCGACATGGCGGTGTGCCGGCGCATGCTCAGCTACACCTGGCCCCTGCTCGTCATGGGCGTGGCCGGACAGCTGAACCAGGCTGCCTCGCAGATTCTCTTCCCCTATCTCTTCGACGGCAGTCTGCAGGAAGCACGCGCACAGCTGGGCATCTACGGCGCCTGCATCAAGATTGCCATGATCATGGTCATGATTACCCAGGCCTTCCGCATGGCCTACGAACCCATCGTGTTCGGAAACGCCAAGGACAGGAACAACCGCGAGTACTATGCCCAGGCCATGAAGTTCTATCTCATCTTCACACTGCTGGCCTTCCTCACCGTCATGGCCTATATCGACTTGCTGAAATACATCATCGGCGAGAGCTACTGGGAGGGACTGCGCGTGGTGCCCATCGTCATGGCGGCCGAAATCATGTTCGGCATCTTCTTCAACCTGTCGTTCTGGTACAAGCTCACCGACCGCACCATCTGGGGAGCCTACTTCTCGGGCATCGGAGCCGTGCTGCTGGTCATCGTCGACGTGCTTTTCATACCAAGCCACAGCTACATGGCCTGCGCCTGGGCTGGATTCGTTGCCTACGGCGTGTCCATGCTGCTCTCCTATTTCATCGGACAGCACTACTACCCCATCAAGTATCCTCTGGGCCAGATGGCCTTCTATACCCTCGCCGCCGTGCTGCTCTTCGGCGTCATGGCCTATGGCCGGCAGACGCTGCCCATGGCTCTGTCGCTGGCACTCAACACGCTGCTCGTCGTGGTTTTCCTGGCCATCATCGTGAAGCGCGACGTGCCTTTGAAAAGCCTGCCCGTCATCGGCCGTCGCTTCAAGTAGCAGCAATGGAGGAATCCCGGCAAAGCATATTCATAAAAAAAACAAATCGATATCAATAATGAAGAAACTATTCCTATCAATGACATGTCTGCTGGGCCTCACTGCCCATGCCGACGAAGGCATGTGGACCCTCTACAACCTGCCGCAGGCGGTCTACGAGACCATGCAGACCCAGGGCTACCAGCTGCCCTACGACAAACTGTACCAGGCCGACGATGCCATCATGAAGGCCGTGGTGAACTTCTCGGGCTACTGCTCGGGCGTGGTCGTGAGCCCCGACGGACTGGTGTTTACCAACCATCACTGCGGTTTCGAGGCCATCCGCTCGCACTCCACCGTGGAGCACGACTACATGCTCAACGGCTTCTATGCCAAGACGCTGGAGGAGGAACTGCCTAACAAGAACATGTTCGTGTCGTTCATGATTGAACAGAAGGACATCACCGACCAGCTGCGCCCCGACGTGGGCACCATGCCCAGAGATAAGCGCGCAGCATACGTGGACAGCGTGGAAAACGCCATGAACAAGGCCGTAAGGGCCAAGGACTCCACACTTCACGTCACCGTCCAGGCCTTCTACGAGCGCAACCGCTACTATGCCACCACCTATCGCGACTTCAGCGACCTCCGCCTGGTCTTTGCCATTCCCAAGTCGATGGGCAAGTTCGGCGGCGAAACCGACAACTGGATGTGGCCGCGACAGACATGCGACTTCTCCGTGTTCCGCATCTATGCCGACCCGAAGACGAACGGACCGGCCGAATACTCGAAGGACAACGTGCCCTATCATCCCGAACACTGGGCACGCGTGTCCATGGACGGCTACCAGGAAGGCTCGTTCTCCATGACCATGGGCTATCCCGGCAGCACCAACCGCTACCTGTCGAGCTACGGCATTCAGGAACGCTACGTGCAGAACGACGTGCGCCAGCAGATTCGCGGGGTGAAGCAGGAGGTCATGAAGCGTCACATGGACCAGTCGGAGGCCGTGCGCATCAAGTATGACTCGAAATATGCCCACAGCTCGAACTACTGGAAGAACTCCATCGGCATGAACAAATGTATCGATTCCATCGGACTTATCGCACAGAAACAGCAGTTCGAACAGCAGCTCAGACAGTGGATCGACACCACCGGAATGTACCGCGACAAGCTGGACTTCCAGCTGATGGCACGCCTGTACCAGCACCGCATGGACGTGATGAGGGCCTACATGAACTTCTATGAGACCTTCCGCGGAACAGACGAACTGTCCACACGCGCCATGTATGTGCACAATGGTGCCCAACCCAAGGGCCACGGCAAGCGCCAGCACATCACCATCAAGGACAACAGCGAGACCTTCGACATGGACACTGACCGCGAGATTCTGGGCACATTGCTCCGCAACTATCGCGAACACCAAAAGAACAAGCAGTTCATGCCCGAGTTCTTCACCAAGGTCATCGACGCCAAGTTCGGCGGCGACTGCCAGGCTTACGCCAATGCGCTGTACCGGCAGTCAGACCTCATGAAGAAGGGCAAGCGGCTCTATCCCAACAAGAAGAAGTTCACGAAAGACCTGGGCGTGCAGTTCGGACTGGACCTGACCACCGTCATGGCCGACATGCGCTCGGAAATGCAGAAAATCAACGATTCCATCGACCTCCAGGAGCACTATCTCTGTGCCGCCAAGCTACGCATGGAGCAGGATCAGCCGCACTACAGTGACGCAAACTTCACCATGCGACTGTCCTACGGGCAGGTGAAGGAGTACAACCTGGGCGGCAAGCCGTCGGGCTACTACACCGCAGCCCCCAGCATGCTGAAGAAGATGATGACCGGCGACCAGGTGGAAGACTATAAGGTGGAACCCGTGATGAAGGAGCTGCTCGGTGCCAAGGACTTCGGACGCTACACCGACAACGGCACAAAACAGATGCAGCTGTGCTTCCTCACCACCAACGACATTACGGGCGGCAACAGCGGCTCGCCCATGTTCGACGGACAGAACCGCCTCATCGGACTGGCCTTCGACGGCAACTGGGACTCGCTCTCCAGCGACATCTTCTTCGACTCGAAGCTGGCACGCTGCATCGGCGTGGACATTCGCTATGTGCTCTTCATGATGGACCGCTGGGGACATGCCGACCGACTGCTTCAAGAAATCAATGCGAAATAACTGCGCGCTGCTCACCCTGCTCTTGGCTTGGCTGACACTGGCGGGCGAGGCCCAGGTGTCACGCTACTCCACAGCGTTCACCGTCAGCCGGAAGGACTTTGCCGACACCATCCCCATCAGCATTGAGCGGGGACAGGTCACGCTGCCCGTCCGGCTGAACGGAAAGACCTACCGGTTCCTGCTCGACACAGGTGCCAGCCAAACCACCCTGTTCGACGACACGCCGATAGAGGGATGCCAGGAAGCGGGATACACCTTCTCGCACGATGCCATCAGCGCACGATACATGGTGAGCAAGGTCGTCCTGCCGCCCATGACGCTGGGCAACACCACCTTCACCGGATGTCATGCCGTGGTGCAGCACCGCGCCGTACGCAGGAAGGGCATCGATGGAATCGTCGGTTTTGACATCATCTGCAAGGGTATCAGCGCAAAGATCGACACACGCCGGGGCCACTTCATCCTGACGGACAAGGAATCGCATTTCGACCGCGAGCCGGGCATAGCCATGCGCTACAGGCTCGACTACCACGTGCCCTACATCGAAGTGTGCCCCTTCGGCAAGTATCGCGAACGGGTGCTCTTCGACACCGGCAGTCCCAGCCTGTACGTCATGAACAAGAAAAGCTTTGACCTGGGCGAGAAAACAATGAAAGAGGGGCTTGGACGGCAGGTGGAAGGACGCTCCACAGGTCGCTATGCCATTGGCTACGGCGGCGTGGAGCCCCGCGGCGAGGTGGTGTTCCTGGCACTCGACGAAGTGAAACTGGGCGGCTACTCGCTCTGCAACCTTCACACACTGACCACGCAGGGCGACTCGCATCTCGGGGCCAAGCTGCTGGAATATGGCTCGGTGGTGTTCCTGCCACGACGGAAACGTCTATGCTTCCAGCCGTGGATCATCGGACAACAACGCGTGGAAGTGGACAACCAGCAGTTCCAGAAGGCGGTCATTCCAGTTGACGGGAAGCCCGTCATCGGACTGATCTGGGAGGGAAGCGATGCCTATCAGGCCGGATTCCGTGAAGGCGACATCATCCTGAAAGCCGACAACCAAGCCTTCTCATCGTTTGCCGACTACGTGAGATTCCGCCCATTGACAGGCCACGTCTACCGTTTCTTCCTGCGCGACTCGCGCGGCTTCACGAAAGAGGTGAAGTCTGTCTGGTAGCCACGGGGCGTGAACTGTGGTCATTCTCTCAGTTTCCAATACTGATACGATAGCCTAACTGCACGCCGAAGCCCAACGGGCGCTCGGTCATCGCATTGCGGGTTTCACTGCCGTTGCCTAGATAATAGCGCAGGCCTGGCTCCACATACACGCCACCGAACATCCCGAAATCATACTGTACACCAGCAGAGACCGACCCTGACAAGCGCAAACGGTCATGGGCCACCGTACGGACTACACCATCCTGCTCCATCCGGGCATGCACATTGAGGTCGGCCTGAACACCTGCACTGCCATACAGTCGCAAACCACGATATTGCAGCAGCCTGTATTGCAGGCTGAGCGGCATGCCGACATAGCTCATCTGCTGATGACGCACAATCTGGTGCTGTTTCACCGTGCTGATAAAATCGGACGACAACTGCGTATAGACCACGCCACTGCCAATGGACAGACGCGGCGTGAGCGTATACGACACCATGAGGCCCAGCGACACGGGCGCATGGTGCTTTTCGCTTTCGGTATAGTCGGTCAGGTAGACGGGCTCACTTCGGCGCGATGCCAGCGAGGCATATTGGCTGACCATGCTCGGATTCATCAGCACGGGCTGCTCGGTGCTACGGCCTTCCATGGCACTGCTGGCCAGTAAGCCTATCTGAAGCCGGTGCGCATCCTTGGCAGTGTGGTTGTTCGCAGTGTGGTTGTTCGCAGCGTGATTGTTCGCAGCAGGAAGGACGCCTTCCACAACCCTATTCTTTGAGCCTGAAACCGACGATGCAGGCTCCTGGGTTTCCTGAGACAGAAGGTTTTCCTGGGGCACATTGCCCCCATCGGTCTCATTGGCCTCATTAGTCCCATTAGCCTCATTAATCCTATTAGTCCCATTATTCCCATCAGTCCTATCAGTCCTATAAGCCCTATTGACCATACAATTTTCATCGATTTCATCGATTCCATCAGCTCTATTGAGCTCACGGGGTTCCGCAACCCTTTGGGCATCCTCGGCCAGACATTCATTCATGGTTTCAGTTGCTGGCTGCATGAAAAGCTGTGCCACGCCCACCAACAGCAACAGCGAGGCAGCCACGGCTGCCACACGCCACAGCCACACACGGCGTGCCGAGGCAGGGGCGGCAACGGGCAACTGGCCTTCTATGGCAGTCCACAGGTCTGCCGGCACAGGCTCCTCGTGATCGGCAAGCCGGTCACGCAGTTTTATGGTCCAGTCGTCATTCTGTTTCATCTGTTGCCTGTTGTTTTAGATACTCACTGATTTTCCGCGCCAACAGCTGTTTTGCCCTGGTCAGCTGCGAAGCCGATGTATTCTCCCTGATGCCCAGCAGTTCGCCGATGCGCTGATGCGAATAGCCTTCAAAGACATGCAGGTTGAGCACGGCCCTATAACCGGGCGGAAGCTCACCTATCATGCGGTTCAGCACGCCGGGCGGCACCCGGTCCACGGGCGGGCTGGCCTCTTCTTCAGGCATGTCGGGCAGTTCCACCTGCACACCCAGCATCGTGCGGTCACGCAAACTGTCCAAGGCTGTGTTCACCACGATGCGCATGACCCATGACTTCAACGTGCCTTCGCCACGATAGGTAAGGCCGCCCACCTTTGTAAGCACCTTCACAAAAGCATCCTGCACCACGTCCTGCGCATCGTCCGGACGGCCCATATAGCGAAGGGCCACCGCCATGGCGTGGCCCGCAAACCGCTCATACAGCCGTCTGAAAGCCACGCGGTCGCCTTTTGCTATAGCCTGCAGCAGTTGCTTCTCGGTTTCCAAGGACTCAGTGCTTCAATCTTTTGGTCGATATGAGTGTGAGGACGTGTGCAGGACTGAAGTGCTCCACGAGCGGCTGCATGTCTGACTGTTGTGCCGATGCCAGGCCGATGCTGTCGATGGGCAGCAGGGCCGACCAGGCGTCGGTAGACTTGTCGTAGAGTGCAATCTTGTTTTCTTCACTGAAATAGACTGTAAGCACCATGCGCCCGCCATCTGCCAGCAATTGCTGGGTATAGCTGTAGCCACGCATTTCAAAGTAACAGGCACTGGCCGAAAAACCCATCTGCATCATATTGGTGTTCCACCATGCCTTGCCGTCGAGCGTGCTGACGCTCCCGTCATGGTCCCAGTGAAGCAAGCCAAGGAAGTAGTCGATGGGCATGTCCGACACATGCAATGTCTGCCCCACCGTTATGGTGGTCTGTCCTATCTGGCTGTTGCCCACCTTCCACACGGCACTGAACGTGCCCGAATAGGCAGCACCACCGGCTCCGTCGACAAACGTGCCGGTGTCCCCGTTTCCAGAATGGCTACTGCCGTCTTTCGCATCAGTACCGGCGGAGTCTTTTGGCGCAGGTAAACTGTTGTAGTCCTCTTCATAGGAACCGTCGGGATTCTCCGAACAGGTGGCGGTAAGCAGGCACAATAGCAGCAATGGTATGATTCTTCTCATGATGATTCTGGTTGTTGATATATTGGTATTCTTACTATAAGAACTGCGCAAACGGGAAAAGCCTGCGCGGATAAAAGTTAAATATTGCAAACAATACGGCTATTTCCCATGCCACTGCCCCACCCCGTCGGCTCATTATTCGTAACTTTGCAGCATCATTCGCCATCAACACCATCAGGAATATGACTATCAACGACTATGCCAACGACGCCGTCGACCTGCTCAGACGGCTTGTTCAAACCCCATCCGTAAGCCGCGACGAGGCTGCTGCTGCCGACGTTATATGTGCAGCTATGGACCAATACGGCCTGCCGTGGCAGCGGGAGGCCAACAATGTGTGGACGATGAGCCGTGACTTCTCGGACGAGCGCCCCACCGTGCTGCTCAATGCCCATATCGACACCGTGAAACCTGTGGCCACATGGAGCCGCGATCCTTTCGTCCCCACTCTGGAAGGTGACCGCCTCTACGGTCTGGGAGCCAACGACTGCGGAGGCGGCCTGGTCTCTTTGCTACAGGTGTTCCGACAGCTTTCATCGCTGTCGTCGCTGCCCTTTAACCTCATCTACCTCGCTTCAGCCGAAGAAGAGGTGTCGGGCAAGGACGGCATTGAGCGGGTGCTGCCCCTGCTGCCCCGTCCCGACGTGGCCATCGTGGGCGAACCCACGGGCATGCAGCCTGCCATTGCCGAGAAAGGACTGATGGTGGTCGATGGCTACAGCCATGGCGTCAGTGGCCATGCCGCACGCCAGGAGGGTGTGAATGCCATCAACCTGGCTCTCGACGACCTGCTGTGGCTGCGCGACTACCGTTTTCCCGACGTCAGCCCGCTGCTGGGTCCCACACAGATGCAGGTCACGGTCGTTGAAGCAGGCACACAGCACAACGTCGTTCCCGACCTGCTGCATTTCGTCATAGACATACGCACCAACGAGCGCTATCGCAATGAAGACGTGTTCCAGTTCCTGCAAGAGCACACGCGCAGCGAACTGCGCGCGCGCTCCTTCCGTCTGCATTCGTCCTGCATTCCCGACGACCACTGGCTGGTGCAGCGCTGCCTGCAGATGGGCATGCAGCCCTTTGGCTCGCCCACGCTGTCAGACCAGGCACTGATGTCGTTCCCGTCGCTGAAGCTCGGTCCCGGAGAATCGAGGCGCAGCCATTCGGCCGACGAGTTCATCTGCCTCTCGGAGATTGCCGGTGCCATCCAAACCTACCTGAGCCTGCTCTCGGCTTAGCTACCGGCGGCTCTTGCCAAATGGAGGACAAGACTGGCCACTCCTGTGCTGTGGCATGCGCTTCTTTCCGCCGGTGATACTGCCGCCATTGCTGCCATTACCTTTTCCAGTATTCCCGTTATTGGCAATGGTGCCGAACACGGCACGCACGGGCAACTTCACATAGAGTGAAGACCAGCCTTCGGTGCTGGGGCCGTCATTGTCGAAGAAGATGCAGTCCACGTAGAATCCCTGATCGTCCTTGTTCACCTGGTCGGTCCAGTAGCAGCCAATCACGCCCCTGCTCAGCAGCGTGTCGTTCTCCACGCCGCCGACAGCGGGGAAGAAGAGGCTCCTGCCTTCATAGCCCTTCACGGTCGAGGTGAAGCGGCCGCCCAGTACGCCATTGACCTTTATCCAGGCAAACGTGCTGTTTTCCACCAGCTCCTTCCATTCACTGGGCAAGGGCAGACGCCACTGCTCGCCCCACATGGTGTGGGCAATGTCGAAGTCGGTGCCTGCAATGTAGCTCAGCGAGTCCTCTGGTGCAAAGGTCTCGAAGTCGGCCAGCGTGGCCGTCCCCGTCGGATCGCCCCAGAAATAGTATCCTCCCGCATCCTCCGAGCGCACGGCTCCCACATTACAGGTAGCCCAGAGCACGCTCAGTCCCATGTCTACATAGTCATGGCTGCTTGTTGGTGTGGCTTGGGTGCCCTGCTGACCGTTCCGGTCGCTGCGCTGGTCATCATAATAGCCGCTGCGCCAAGTGTGCCGGTAGTCATCATCCTCATCGCATGACTGGAGTATGCCTGCAAACAGCGCAATGCTCAGCAAAATACAAATTTTGTTCAATTTCATCATAGTTTTCAGCATTTATAATTAATTCTCGTTTCGCACAATCATACCGCACTGCACGCCTCCCGCAGCCACGACTGTTCGTCGGGCAGCAAGTGGGGCGACAGGTGCTCAAGCACCAGCTGGTGATAGTCGTTCAGGTAGGCACGCTCGTCATCGCTGAGCATGTCTGTCACGATGGGACGCTTGTCGATGGGGCAGAGCGTCAGCGGCTCGAACTTCAGGTAGCGGCCAAACTCCGTTTCCATGGCAGGGACGATGAGCAGCGTGTTCTCGATGCGCACACCGAAGCGCCCTGGCAGATAGATACCGGGCTCGTCGGTGATGGTCATGCCCGCCAGCAGCGGTTGCGGCTTCCACTCCATGCGGAACTGATGAGGGCCTTCATGCACACTGAGATACGAGCCCACGCCATGGCCGGTGCCGTGCAGGTAGTTCACACCCTCTCGCCACATATATTGACGGGCCAGCACGTCGAGCTGTGTGCCCGCCGTCCGCTCCGGGAAGACTGCACGGGCCAGCGCAATGTGGCCTTTGAGCACGAGCGTATAGACACGGCGCTCCTCGTCGGTCAGCGGACCGAGGGCAATGGTGCGGGTGATGTCGGTGGTTCCATCCTGATACTGCGCGCCGCTGTCCAGAAGAAGCAGGCCCTTCGGCTGAAGGAGCATGTCGGTTTCGGGCGTAGCCTCGTAATGGACGATGGCGCCGTGCTCAGCATAGCCGGCAATCGTGTCAAACGACAGGTCGCGGTAACGTTCCTGTTCGGCGCGCAAGGCGGTGAGCTTCTCGTCGACACCCATCTCGGTTACGCCCTTCTGTGTCGCCATGGCCGTATCCAGCCACTTCAGAAACCTGACCATGGCCACGCCGTCACGCACCATCGCCTCGTGGAAGCCTTGTATTTCAGCCTCGTTCTTCACGATCTTCATGGCGGGTATGGGCGACGTTTCCCTGACCACGTCGCGCACGGCAGCCTTCATCAGCACGTAGCTGGTTTCGTCGGGATCCAGCAGGATGGTCTGCTCAAAGTAGTCCTTCAGCCCCTTCTTCACGTTCTCATAGTCGTCCACCTGTATGCCGTTCTCCTGCAGATAGGCCTTCACGGCGGGTGAAAGCTTCTCCTTATTAATATATAAGGTGACGGTGGTGGTAGACAGAAGCAGGTAGGCCACGAACACGGGCGTGCGGTGTACGTCCTTTCCGCGCAGGTTCAGCGTCCAGGCTATGTCGTCAAGGGCACTGACCAGCATGCCGTCGGCATGCTTCTCGCGCAACGCCTTGCGTATGCGTCCTATCTTGCTCTGCACCGACTCGCCTGCCAGTTCCTGCGGCTGAATCTCTATGGGCGACAGCGGAATGGCGGGACGATCGTGCCAGATCAGCCGCAGCGGATCCAGATTGGTGCGCAGTGTCAGACCTCCATGCTGTCGCAGGTCCTTTATCAGCGCTTCGGTACTGGCTGCCGAGTAAAGCATGCCGTCGATGCCCACCTCGGTCGATGGCGAACCGCAAGTGGCCACTCGCGAGCCGTAAGTGGCCACTTGCGAGCCGCAACCTGCCAGTTGCTCTTGAATCCATTCCGCAATGGTGGGTGTGCCTTCTATCTTCAGCTTCATCAGCTGGAACTCCGTGCCGCGCAACTGTTCCTCGGCGGCCAGGAAGTAGCGCGAGTCCGTCCACAGGGCAGCCCCCGTCATCGTGACCACCGCCGTGCCTGCCGACCCGTTGAAGCCGCTAATCCACTCACGTCCTTTCCAATGGTCGGCCACATATTCGCTCTGATGGGCATCGGTGCTGGGGAAGATGAACGCCCCCAAGTGCTCGCGCTGCATCAGCTCGCGCAGCGCCTCTAACCGTTGTGCTATCGTATTCATGCTTCTGTCTGTTGGTTGACCGCAAAGATACGATATTTTATGCTACTTTGCAAGAAAAGAATCCACATTTATATGTCGTTTCATCAAAATTACGTATATTTGCAAACAATTCATAAATATTTACCCATGAAGATATCTGATGATCGTTATTCGAAAGTGAAATGGGTTCTCACGCTGCTGTTGCTGCTGTCGGCCGGTACGGCCACCGCTGGCCACGTCAGGACCTATTTCTTTCTGGCCAATGACAGCACGACCGTGTTTGAGGACGAGCATGTGAAGCTGTTCTTCGTCTTCAGCGACCTCACCAAGCAACTGGAGCTGCGCCTCAGCAACAAGGACGGGCAGACCATCTACCTGCACGACGAAGCATGTGTGGTGAATACCAACGACCATCAGGAGCCTTTGGGCAAGGTGGGCGTGAGCCGCTTCCCCATTGCCCCTGGCGAAACCTGCTTGCTGCACGGATGGACTGAACTATTGCAGCACATCGACCAGCATGTGGTCGAGCAGGGACGGTACGGCCGCATGCTGGAGTGGAAGACGGGCCACAAGGGAAAATTCGTAAACCCAGAGGACGGCACGAAAGAGAAATTCCAAAAAGGCACTACCAAGCAGTACGACTTCATGCACTCGCCACTGGCTGTCTCTGCCCGCTTAGCCTACTCCATAGGCACCAAGGACGGCACCTTGCACCATGCCAGCGTTAGGCACTGTGTCACCGAGGTATACGTGGGCAAGTGCCAGAAAGGGCTCAGCCTGGGCTCTGACGTGCCCGCTGCGTTCGCCAACCGCTGCTGGTTCTCATCCGACAGCGGTGGCTGCAATCCTATTACCTATACCGGTGGCAAGACCATCCTGCTGGCCGGCTATGCCACGGTAGGCATCTTCATTCTGACATTCGAGCTCATAAAGGCCAAACTGGAACAGGACTATTAGCATGACACGATTCCTGCTCGTCATCATCATGACATGGGGCGTAGCCATGGCGACGGCACAACGCCCACGTGACTGGGGCGACCAGCTGAACGGCACCTTCAAGAACCCTGTGCTGAACGCCGACTACAGCGACCCCGACGTCATCCGCGTGGGCGACACCTACTACATGGTGGCGTCCGACTTCCATTTCATGGGCATGCAGGTGCTGGCATCGAAGGACATGGTGAACTGGCACATTGTCAGTCAGGTCTACGACCGCCTGCCCCTGCCCGGATGGGATGCCAACCGCCACTATGGCGGAGGCTCGTGGGCCCCCGCGCTGCGCTGGCACGACGGGCAGTTCTATGTGTACTTCTGCACGCCCGACGAAGGTCTCTTCATGTCTACTGCCCGCGATGCGAGCGGCCCGTGGAGCCCGTTACATTGCGTGCGACCGGTGGCGAAATGGGAAGACCCGTGCCCCTTCTGGGACGATGACGGGCAGGCCTATCTGGGCCGCAGCCAGTATGGTGCTGGCCCCATCACCATCCACAAGATGTCGGCCGACGGCACACAGCTGCTCGACGACGGTGTGACCGTCTATACCGGTCCCGTTGCCGAGGGCACAAAAATCATGAAGCGTTGTGGCTACTATTACCTCATCATCCCCGAGGGGGGCGTCTGCTGCGGCTGGCAAACGGTGCTGCGCTCGCGCAACATCTACGGCCCCTACGAGAAGCGGGTGGTGCTGGAACAGGGCAGCACCGCCGTGAACGGTCCCCATCAGGGGGCGCTCGTCGACACGCCCGACAGCACCTGGTGGTTCTTCCACTTCCAGGAAACACATCCCTCCGGGCGCGTGGTGCATCTGCAGCCATGCCGGTGGAAGGACGACTGGCCGCTGATGGGCGTCGACATCGACGGCAACGGCATTGGCGAACCCGTCGCCGTCTGGCCTTCACCGCTGCCTGCGAGCCCCGTCACGATGCAGACTTCCGACGAGTTCGCATCCGACAGCCTTGTCTGGGTAGGCGACCACCAGCGTGCCCTTGGCCTGCAATGGCAGTGGAACCACAATCCCACCGACTCGGCGTGGAGCCTCAGCGAGCGCCGAGGCTGGCTCACGCTGCACGTGCTCCCTGCCGACAACCTGTGCGAAAGCCGTAACATGCTCACCCAGAAGACCATAGGCTATGAAAGCGAGGCCACCACCCTTCTGGACTGCAGCGCACTGCACGACGGCGACCACGCCGGCCTGGTGTGCATGGGCAAGCAGTTCATGGGCATTGGCGTATGCCGGGAGCAAGGACGCACAGCCGTCTATCTGGAGCAGGACGGCCAGCGTACCGAGCTTCAGCGCCTTGCCCGGAAAACCATCTGGCTACGGGCCGTCATCGACAGCCGTACCAATAGCCATCAGCTGGCTTTCAGCACCGACGGCAGGAACTACCGTCTTGCCGGACAGCCTTTCTCCCTGCGCATGGGCCACTGGAAGGGATCACGCATTGGGCTTTACAGCTATAGCACAAAGGGACGGGGCGGCAAGGTGTCGTTCGACTTCTTCCGCTACAACTTTTAAGCCTGGTGCCGCTTTGGATTCTTCGGGAACCAGCCCTTTTCCACCCGTTTCTTCTGCGAGAACAGCTCGCCAATGCCCCAAAGGGCAGAAGCCCCGAACACGCCGAGAAAAGAGGAAGTTTGCTTATTCCACATCTATACGGACGAAGTCCGGGCGCTCGTCGGGCTGGGCTGTCGTCAGCTCAACATGGTCGAAGCTGATGCGACGGGCATGGCGCACGAAGAAGCCCTTGGCGGGCAGCACGCCCCACATCGTGGCCTCGGGATAGTCCTTCTCCTTCTCGTCGGCAGGCACTTCCACCTGTCGGCAGCCGCCATTCTGCTGTATGGTGATATTGCTCAGCCACACATCCTCAACGGGATGGCCGGGCAGTCCCGTGATGCTACAGCCCGAGGCACCGGCACCCGTCACGGTGATGTCTGAGAGGTGTACGTTCCTGATCCGTCCCACCTGCGTCACAGGCACGCCCTTGGCATAGCCCCTGGCACGGTTGCCTAACCGTATGAAGATGGGCGATTCCGTGCCCTCGGCCACGATATTGCTCACATGGACATTCTCCAGCACGCCCCCGTCGACTATCTCGAGCGAGATGGCCGACGTGCCGCGCTTCGACGGGTCGCCGAAGAACTGCGTCGACTGGTCGTCCGACGGCTTCACGATGCAATTCAAGATATTGATGTTGCGGAAGCCGCCGTTGGTCTCAGTACCCAACTTGATGGCGTTGCAATAACTGCTGACGATACAGTTGGCTATGACCACGTTCTCGCACAGGCGGGGCGACGTCGACTTCAGCGTGATGCCGTCGTCGTCGCTGTCGGCCATGACGTCGCTCACCACCACATCGTGGCAGCCGTCAATATCGATGGCATCGTTGTTGTAGTTGTTGCGATTGAACACCTTGATGCCGCTGATATGCAAACGGTCGCAGGCCAGATAGTGCTGCATCCAGCAGCCGCTGTTGCGCAAGGTGACGCCGCTCACGCTGATGTCCTTGCTCTGGATGAAGCGCAGCAGATGGGGCCGTGTGATGCCCTCGTCGTTCCACGACAGTTTCTTGAAAGCGGCTCCACGGCCGTCAATGGTGCCCTGCCCGCTGATGCTTACGCACTCCACGCCGTCGGCATAGATCAGCTGTATGGTCGAGTCGCAGGTGCGCAGCGACACGTAGTCCGACTTCATTTTCATGTAGTCCTTCAGGTCGGTGCTGCCATAGAGGGTGGCTCCCGCCTCCAAGTACAGGTCCACGTGGCTTCGCAGCACCAGCGTGCCGGTCTTATACTTACCTGCCGGCACCACCACGCGCCCGCCGCCAGCGACCGAGCACCGGTCTATAGCAGCCTGTATGGCCCCAGTGCTAAGCTGCGTGGTGTCGCTCTTTGCCCCGAAGTCTGTGATGTCATAGCTTTTTGCCACGGCTGTCTGGAGCAGCAGGCCCAACGACAGCAAGATGCCGATTCTCTTCATACGCAATACCTAAAAATCTGCAATACACTGCAAAAGTACGCATTTTTCCGTGAATAGCCACGGTTTTTCACGGTTAATTCGTTTTTTTTTGTTGCCACGGTTCTACACGGTTTTTCTTTTCCGTGTAAAACCGTGGCCAACCGTGGCCAATAACTAAACCGTGCAAAACCGTGCAAAACCGTGGCCAATAACTAAACCATGTAAAACCGTGGCTGAAATTGCCACACCGACTTTGCAAAGGCAAGAAATCGGTGAAGAGTGACGATTGAAAAGCCCCTTTTTTACGGCGCGGCAGGCATTTTTTCATTTCCCCCGTAGCGCTAATTCCATCCTTTTTTTGTATCTTTGCGCCAAATTGCAATTATTCAAACTTTTAAATCGTAAAAAACTATGGCATTTTTGACTAACGACAAACTGGTCATCGTCGGTGCAGCCGGCATGATCGGATCGAACATGGCTCAGAGCGCCCTGATGATGGGCCTGACCAGCAACCTGTGTCTGTATGATGTGTTCTCGCCCGAAGGCGTGGCCGAGGAAATGCGCCAGAGCGGCTTCGACGAGGCCAACATCACTGCTACCACCGACGCCGAGGAGGCCTTCCGCGATGCAAAATACATCATCTCTTCGGGTGGCGCACCCCGCAAGGCAGGCATGACCCGCGAGGATCTGCTGGCCGGCAACTGCAAGATTGCCGAGGAGCTGGGCCTGAACATCAAGAAGTACTGCCCCGACGTGAAGCACGTCGTCATCATCTTCAACCCCGCCGACCTCACCGGTCTGGTGACCCTGCTCTATAGCGGTCTGAAACCCGGACAGGTGACCACCCTGGCTGGTCTGGACACCACCCGCCTGCAGAGCGCACTGGCCAAGAAGTTCGGCGTGAAGCAGAGCGAGATTGAGGGCTGTGCCACTTACGGCGGCCACGGCGAGCAGATGGCCGTCTTCGGCAGCCATGTGACCATTGCCGGCCGCAAACTCACCGACATCATCGGCACAGACGAGTTCCCCGCTGAGGAGTGGGAGCAGATGAAGGTCGACGTGACCAAGGGCGGTGCCAAGATCATTGAACTGCGCGGTCGCAGCTCGTTCCAGAGCCCTGCCTACCTGAGCGTCGAGATGATCCGTGCTGCCATGGGCGGCGAACCCTTCCGCTTCCCCGTTGGCACGTATGTGAAGACCGACAAGTACGACCACATCATGATGGCCATGAAGACCACCATGACTGCCGAGGGTGCCAAGTTCGAAGTGCCCCAGGGCACGCCCGAGGAGAATGCCAAGCTGGACCAGAGCTACGCCCACCTGTGCAAGATGCGCGACGAGCTGGTGACGCTGAACATCGTTCCCGAGATTTCGAAGTGGAGCGAAATCAACCCCAACCTCTAAAAGGAAACTATTGTACCTTGCATTATGCGGCAAAACGTGCTGCATTTTGCCGCAAAATGCAAGGTAATTTGCCGCAAAACGCGTTGTAATTTGCGGCAAAATGCAAGGTATTTTGCCGCAAAATGAAGAGACGATTTGCCGCAAAACGCACGGGCGTTTTGCGGCAAATTGCAATTGGGGAGAACTAAGGTCGGCCGGTCAGCTCTTCCTATATTCGCTGGGACTCATGCCCGCATGCTCCTTGAAATACTTTCCAAGGAACGACTGGTTGGCGAAGTTCAGCTCCTTTGCTATTTCCTTGATGGTCTTTGTCGAAGTCTTCAGCAGCACGCGAACCTCCAGTGTGACGTAGTTCTCTATCCACTCGTTCGGCGTACGCCTGCTCACTTGCTTGACAGTTTCCGAAAGATACTTCGGGGTGATGCCCAACTGCTGTGCATACCAGCTGACACGCCGCTCATGCTTGCAATTGGCTTCGACAATCTTGATGAACTGTGCAAAGATCTCGTCGGCCCTATACTTGCGCCCGCTGCTCATTTGCCGGAAGCTGTAGATGACGTTGCTCATATCGTAGAACATGGCCAGCATCAGCGTACGGATCAGGTCGCGGCGGAAGTGGTTGTTGGTATCGTTGATGCGCTCGCGAATGGCGTAGAAATAACGCTTGAACACATCGCACTCGTGCTGCGTAAGGCGCATCACGGGATGCGTACGGGAATAGAGGAACAACGCCGAGAGGTCGCTCACGTTCTGGATGATCTCCTGAAAGAACGTCACACTCACCATCATGCAGAGGCCCTGCAGGTCGGGTGAAGCAGAATAGTTGTCCACAACATGGCGCTCGCTGACGATAATCACCTCGCCAGGATTCACCGTGTATTCTTCCGTGTCTACACGATAACGCACCTGACCGTTCGTGCATAACCCCATCAGGATGAAGTTCATTCGTCGTGGTTCGGTCGGAAAGGGCGCGCCGGCCAGTTGGTCAAGCAGCAGCAAGTCGTCGTCAATATATTCGCCGCTGGCCCACTTCTTTGCTTTCTCAAAGTCGGTCTCAATGATTTGTTTCTCCATGATGCTTTTCTATTTTTCAGGTGCAAAGGTAATGAAAAGAAATGAATTCAAGCACACCTGCCATCGTCAAGAAACCGATTTTAAGGAATTTTACTATTTCCACGACGATTTAATATGTACACAGAGACGCAGAGACACAAAGTTTTTATCATCTGCACTACTCGTGACAAAAAACAAAAACCGTATAAAACCGTGAAAAACCGTGGCTGAAAAGAAAACCGTAAAGAACCGTGACTACTTCTCCAACGCCCACAGGAACTGATGCTCCGTGAACTGGCATGCGGCCAGCCCGTAGCGCACCATTCGCGCGAGGACAGCCACGACAACGTGGCGCGGCAGGCGCGAGCGCCGCACAATCTGGTTGAGCGTCATTCCGCTGCCATGCTGCATCGACGCGAGCAACTGCCGCTCGTTGTCGCCGTAGGTAAACATGGTGCCCTGCGGCCGCTGCTGCTCGCGCCAGATGGCTATGTGTACGGGCGTTGCCACGATGTTCTCGTCGGCAATACGGATATAGGCCCGGCGGACGCCGTCGTCGCCGATGGCGCAGACGGGCCGCCGGTCCGACTGCGGCACGGTGGCCACGAC
>Ga0247611_10001119_pt1 | contig 49478 bp, 24 predicted proteins | sample 177DNAGHGhighgp2_FD_192422 | JGI IMG/M metagenome (GOLD analysis project Ga0247611, IMG submission 192422) | Sheep rumen microbial communities from Palmerston North, Manawatu-Wanganui, New Zealand - 1770 DNA GHGhigh gp2 | ecosystem: Host-associated > Mammals > Digestive system > Stomach > Rumen... | reverse complement strand
TCTCGGTGGCAAATGTCAAGACGCTGGTCCACAACGCAATGATGCTCCGCAGATTTTCCGTGCTGTCTGGAAAGATGCCGAACAGACTATTAAATACCAACGATTTCAAAGAACTCTTGTATTATGGCATCGCCTACGCGGCATAGCTATTCAAAATTTAACGGACTATTGTTGAAAAGAACCTTGAAATAAATGAAGAAAGTATTTTTGCTATCAAATAAAAGATTTGTAATTTTGCAATACAAAAATTAAAACAAACCGTTATGAAAAAAGCATTACTTTTCGCAGTATCAATCTGTTGCATGATTTCAGCATTGGCGCAAAATGTCAACAACTATACCCAAAAATTAGATAGTGTGTGCTACGGCTCTGCCGTCGAGCGATTGCAATATGATGAAAGGCTTAATTGCACTCAAATCAAGTACGTGTATGATGATTATGGACAAGAAGAAGTGTTTTCGACACATAATTTCGCTTACGATAATGAAAATCGTGTTGTAAGGGATGAATATATAGAAATGACAGGTGTTTACAACCTCTATGAGAACACTTACAATGAGCAAGGTTTGATTACCCAACGGATTCGTACCATGAAAAACTATGATGAACTCATGGGGTTATATAAATACACCTACGAGTATGACAACGAAGGTAACTTATTGATGACCAAAGGTTTTAATATGGACGAGAATAATGAATGGATTGAGAGTTACAAGAATGAATACCTTTATAGAGAGGATGGTTTATTGGTCGCTATGAAGCATTACCTCTATTATAGCTCGGGCGATTCTTGGCTGTATGAAGTTACGGACTATTATTACAACGAGGAAGGGCTATGTGTTGAAAAGACCACCACTCGTGGTGAATACGAAGTGATTTCCCAGACGTTATACACTTATGATGATGAAGGGTATTTAATCAAGGAAATTAAATTGACCCCGATTGACGGATTGCTGATTGATACTGAAATGGCGGAAATACTTTATAACCCGACTCGCGATATTGAGTTTTACACCTTTTATACCAATTACAATAATACCAACGGCGGACTGTGGGAAGACATGACCACTCATTTCCTCGATTATGATTCGGCCATTAGCACCAGTAATATTGCTGGAATTTTGACCTATTGGGACAATACTTTCTTGTTCTTGAGCAAAGCCTTTACGCCAGCCCATAAGGTTTTGCGTTATGAAACGGAAGATCTTGATGAGAACCATACTACAAAGACTTTTCATTATTCTGAAATCACAGCTGTTGATGAGAACAACGAAAAACGCTTGTGCGTTTGGCCTAATCCCGTCCATGAAACACTTCACTTCGATCTGGAAGACTTACAACAAATGGAGGTTTTTACTTTGGACGGCAATTTGGTGCTGTCTTCCAAAGGCATGAATTCCCTCTGCGTAAGTGGCTTGGCTGAAGGATGTTATCTGCTGAAAGTCACTAAAGCAGACGGGAGTTTCTGTTTTCAAAGGTTTGTGAAGGAATAAACTTGTAGGGCTGTCACATCGTGGCAGCCTCATCATGCGAATTGCAACATGCGACTGCCCTGATAGAACAGCCCTACAGCAGTTTTATAATTTTAAATAATTCAAAACATTTTTTTCAATCCTCTTGACAAGGTCTTCCGAATCGGGAGCCTTCTCGAATTTGTGTCCCGTGACCTTCTCGTAAAGCTCGATGTAGCGTTCTGAAACACTGTTGACGTATTCGGGTGTCATTTCGGGCACTTGTTGGCCTGCCTTGCCTTGGAATCCGTTGGCCATCAACCACTCGCGGACGAACTCCTTCGAGAGCTGCACCTGAGGCTCGCCCTTGGCAAAACGTTCCTCGTACTGGTCGGCGATGAAATAACGCGACGAGTCGGGCGTGTGGATTTCGTCCATCAGCACGATTTGATCGCCAATCTTGCCGAACTCGTATTTGGTGTCGACGAGAATCAAGCCCTGCTTGGCAGCGATTTCGGTGCCGCGTTGGAAGAGCTTGCGGGTGATGTCCTCAATTTGCACATAATCGCTTTCGCTGATGAGTCCACGGCTGATGATTTCCTCGCGGGAGATGTCTTCGTCATGGCCTTCCTCGGCTTTGGTAGTCGGGGTGATGATGGGCTCAGCGAAGCGTTGGTGTTCCTTCATGCCGTCAGGGATTTGCACGCCGCAGATGGTGTGCTGACCGCTCTTGTAGGTGCGCCATGAGCTGCCGGTGAGGTAGCCACGGATGATCATCTCGATGGGGAAGGGCTTGCAGAGGCGACCCACGGTGACCATCGGGTCGGGGGTGGCGAGTTTCCAGTTGGGGACGATGTCGGCGGTGGCATCGAGGAACATGGCGGCAATCTGGTTGAGCACCTGTCCTTTATAAGGGATGCCCTTGGGCAGGATGACGTCGAAAGCCGAGATGCGGTCGGTGGCGACCATCACCATATATTCGTCGTTGATGAAATAACAATCGCGGACTTTGCCGTGATACACCTTGGTCTGGCCAGGGAATTGATAATCTGTTCTAGTTAAAGCATTCATATTGAATCCTATTTTTATCCAACATTGCATCCAGGTGTCACCAAATCACTCGGGGTAAGCAACACAAGACGACCGTCCTTGTCCTCGGCAGAGAGAATCATGCCCTCACTGACCACACCCTTGAGCTTGCGCGGCTCAAAGTTGGCGATGAAGCAGACCTGCTTGCCGACCAGCTTCTCTGGCTCGGTATAATATTTGGCGATGCCACTGACGATGGTGCGTTTGTTCATGCCATCATCGATGAGGAACTGTAACAACTTGTCGGCCTTCGGCACTTTGCAGCACTCGAGGATGGTACCCACGCGGATGTCGACCTTCATAAAGTCGTCGAAGCTAACGTTGGGTTTCACCTCGGCGGGTTTCCAAGCATTGAGTTGGTTGGCTTTCTTGGTGTCCTCCAGCTTCTGCAACTGGGCAGCCACCACGCTGTCTTCAACCTTCTCGAACAGCAGCTCAGGCTGGTTGATAACATGGCCTTCGGGCAGCAGAACGGTGTTCTCGGCATCGTTCCAGCCCTTCACTTCCAAGCCAATCATCTGCTGCAACTTCTTCGCACTGAAAGGCAGGAAGGGCTCGCTCAACATGGCCAAATGTGCCACAATCTGCAAACTGACGGCCATCACGGTCTTCACGCGCTCGGGGTCAGTCTTGATTTGCTTCCAAGGCTCATTGTCGGTGAGGTATTTGTTACCCAGACGAGCCAAGTTCATCAGCTCTGAGAGGGCCTCGCGGAACTTGTAAGTGTCCAGCAGGTGACCGATTTTGGCTGGATAGGCGTTCATCTCTTCGATGACAGTCTTGTCGGTGTCGTTGAGGTTACCCAAAGCAGGCGCAGCGCCTTCATAGTACTTATGCGTCAGCACCAAGGTACGGTTGACGAAGTTGCCGAAGATGGCCAACAATTCGTTGTTGTTGCGGTCTTGGTAGTCCTTCCAAGTGAAGTTGTTGTCCTTGGTCTCGGGAGCATTGGCGGTGAGCACATAACGAAGCACATCTTGTTTGCCAGGGAACTCCTGCAGATATTCATGCAGCCAGACGGCCCAGTTGCGGGAAGTCGAGATTTTGTCATTTTCTAGGTTGAGGAACTCATTGGCGGGCACGTTGTCAGGCATGATATAGTCGCCGTAGGCTTTCATCATGCATGGGAAGATGATGCAGTGGAACACGATATTGTCCTTGCCGATGAAGTGCACCAGTTTGGTCTCGGGGTCTTTCCACCACTTTTCCCAGTCTTCGCCGCGCTTCTCGCAGATTTCCTTGGTGTTGCTAATGTAGCCGATGGGCGCATCAAACCAGACATACAGCACCTTGCCTTCGGCATTCTCCAGCGGGACGGGAACGCCCCAGTCGAGGTCGCGGGTGACGGCACGAGGCTGCAAGCCTCCGTCGAGCCAGCTCTTCACCTGACCGTAAACGTTAGATTTCCATTCCTTATGGCCTTCGAGAATCCACTCGCGGAGCCAAGGCTCGTATTGGTCAAGGGGCAAGTACCAGTGTTTGGTCGGTTTCTTAACCAATGCCGCGCCGCTGAGTTGCGAGTGCGGGTTGATGAGTTCATCGGGGCTCAAGGAAGAGCCGCATTTCTCACATTGGTCGCCATAGGCACCGTCGGCACCGCATTTCGGGCAAGTACCCACAATATATCTATCGGAAAGGAACTTCTGACGTTCAGGGTCAAAATATTGCTCTGTCTCCTTCTCGATAAACTTCCCTTCGTCGTAGAGTTTCTTGAAGAACTCCTGGGCTGTGGCACGGTGCATCTTCGAAGAAGTGCGCGAGTAAATGTCGTAGCTGATGCCCAACTCCTCAAACGACTTCTTTATGATCTCGTGGTAACGGTCCACGATGTCTTGAGGCGTGCAGCCTTCCTTCTCAGCTTTAATGGTAATCGGCACGCCGTGCTCGTCGGAACCACCGACAAACAAGACTTCTTCGCCACGCATTCGCAGATAGCGGACGTAAGTGTCGGCGGGGATATAGACGCCAGCTAAGTGACCGATGTGGACGGGGCCGTTTGCGTAGGGCAAGGCCGTAGTTACCGTGTAACGTTTGAAGTGTTTGTTCGTTGATTCCATAGTGTATTTATTTTTGAAAAACGGGTGCAAAGGTAATGATATTTGTTGATTGTTGACTTGTTTATTTGTTGAATTGTTGATGGTGAAGCCGAAAATACGGTATTTTTGCGGGTTGAAACCAGCATGTTTAGTGTTATTAATACATTATAAATGAGAAAAAAACGCTTCATTTTGTTGGCTATCTTACTAATGACGGCCAATGTTTTCGCCCAAAACTCGGGCGATGCGATAGGAATCCCCATAGCTTCCCAAGAATACCAATCGATGGAACCGCAATTGTACAATTCGAGGCAAAGCAAAGTGCCCATTTGGTTAGATTTCTCGTTGGGCGCGAATTTTGCCGAATGTTTCGACAAAGGCACCATTCCTTATCGATACAAGGGTTTCGGTGCAAATGCAAAAGGAGGCATTACCATTGAATGGGGTCGATGTCATGTGCAAGCTGAGGGACGGGGATTTTATACGGAACTTGACTCTCCCTCTGGAACGGCCTATGATATTGACTTCTTCACCGAGTTTCTGTACCATCTCACTCGTATCAACCGACTGAATTTTTGGGCAGGCGGCACGTTGCAAGGCTTTATGGACATGAGAAATATCCCTTTGTTGCAAAATGCGGCTACGAGTTATTCACTTTTTGGAAACTTTTGCGCTACGGGGATGATGCAATATGACTTTGCCTTTAACCGCGAAAAGACACATACGTGGTTGTCCGCCTATGGCAAGCTCTGTCTACCGTTAGCAAGTGTCGTGAGCCGACCAGGCTATGCCTATATCGGCAATCCAACCATCAATTACAATACTTTATTTAGCGAAAATGAAACCTTTGCCAAGTTCTTTCCTGGAGCGAGTACAGAGCTGGGCCTTTATCTGAATTTACTCAACGCCAATCGCATTGGTTTGTCATATCGTTGGGATTACCTCACAACAGGCAAAAAAGGAGCCCATCGATACGACCATGCCCTTCATAGCCTTAACTTATCCTTTATGTTTAGAATCAATTGATTAGAACCATGAAAAGATTATTTTCCATCCTCCTTTGCCTTTTTGCCTTTGCTTCCTGCGAACGCGCTTTTATGGATCAAGACGAACCCGATAATCCCGTCAACGTGTTCGAGTATCTTTGGAATCAGGTGGGCCAAAACTACACGTTCTTCGATGTGAAAGGCATCGATTGGGACTCGGTGCGCGAGGTGTATCGTCCCAAAGTCAATGATAATACTAGAGACGATAGTCTGTTTCGTATTTGTGCGGCTATGCTCAACACTTTGCGCGACGGACATACCAATTTGATTTCAGGATTTGACGTTTCTTATAACGATTCGGTGTTTTACAAGATGCATGCAGACAAAAACATAAATGACGAAGTGGTTTTTTTGAACTATCTGACGGTCAACCAACATTCGACGGGCAGTTTTAAGCACAATGCCATCCGTGATGGCGCAGTGGCTTATCTCCGTTATACCTCGTTTTCGAATGAAGTCAACGATATGGTTCTGAAATATTTGGTAAACTACTACAAGTCTTGTAGTGGGATGATTCTCGATTTGCGACAAAACGGTGGCGGCAGCATGAGCAATGTGCTCACTTTACTCAGCATCTTCGACAACCATAAGCAGCTGCTATATCAGACTCAAGTGAAATCGGGACCAGAACACGATGCATTCACAGAAGCCACAACAGTGTATGCCGCCGACAGTAGTCTGTTAGGTAAGAATCCTTACACGAAACCCGTAGCCGTCCTTATCGACCGTGGTTCCTATAGCGCGACTTCGTTCTTTGCCATTTGCACCATGGCTTTCGACAATGTCAAGCTTTTTGGGGACTATAGCGGTGGCGGTCTCGGAGTGCCCAATGGCGGTATCTTACCCAATGGGTGGGCCTATCGCTTCAGCACCAGTCGCACCATTGCCATCGATGGAGGCAACTACGAGAACGGCGTTCCGCCCGATGTGCGCGTCATCCTCGACCCTGCCTGTACCGCCCAAGGCGTCGACAACGTGATTGAGACGGCGGCAGACTGGATACTTAATTAGATGACAATTAAGAGTTATAAAAAAACGAAGGGCTGCCACATCAATCAAGGCAGCCCTTCGTTTTAGTAACGATATTTTTGAGTCAATTTGGCTTGTTTTTCTTCTCATTTTTCCAGAAGAGAGAACTAATAGCAGCTGAAATCCCCTCCCCCACAACGCGCTTGAACGAATAGAAATCCTTGCATTGTGTGAACGCATAGGAAATGTCCTCTTCTTTTTCCTTGATATGGTTTTCTGCATTCCAGATAGCCATATCTACGCCTTCCATAGTTTTCAAACCCTCTGGCTTCTTTTCTTTATGGTAGAAGACATCGGTATACATGGAAACAAAGCTGTTTTTGAAAATATGCTTGCGCAGCAAGAAAAGCACCACAAGGGCAAGCAGCAGCACACCAAACATAATGAAGGCAGCCAGCGCATAGCTGTGCAGCAATTCCCCAATCCACAGGACAACCGCAAAAGACAAGGTTGTTATTGCGGCACCAACCACAATCATAATAAGCAGGATCCTCGCAACGACCGACGTGCCTTGAGAAAGGCCTTTGATCGTGCGCAGCTTCACATCGTCTATCTGCGCATTGACGTAACCTGTGGTCTCGTGGACCAATTTGTCGACAGGAGCTGTGAACTTACTCATCTTAGGCGAGATTAGGTTGTTCAGCAGGGTCAACATCATCGTCCTCCTTAGAGACTTTGAGGTCGGAAATCTTTTCCTTGACTTTGTCGACGCAGTCCCCCGCTGTTTTTTTTATCTTCTTACGGGTTTCTTCTCCTTTGTCAGGAGCCAAAAGGATACCTAACGTAGCACCGACAGCAACGCCAGCCAGCAGCGCAAAAAACGAACCTGATTTCATAAGCGTAATATTTATAAGAGTTAGTGTTCTCTGATTTAATGCTGCAAATTTACACCTTTTTTGACACGAAACCTTTTTTTTACAATATTTTTGAAATGAGTACGTTAAAAACGGAAGTTTAAATCTTTACGGAAGTTTTAACCATCTTTGACTGAAATGAAACATCATTATTTCTGCCGGTGGCTTGTTGTCATCGGCTTGGTACTTGCCTGCTTGCCTACCTTCGCGCAGAAACGCACCATCAGCGGCTATGTGATGGACGCGGCCAGTAAGGAGACGCTCATCGGCGCGACTATTTTTGACAAAAACTCAGGTAAAGGCTGTGCAACAAATAGTTACGGCTTCTACACCCTAACCTTGAACCAAGGTCAAGTGGACCTGCAAGTGTCGTATGTAGGCTATACCGAGCAAAGCCGTGCACTTGACCTGAAAGAGAACCTCAGCCTCAACTTCATGCTCGAAACCAATACGACCTTGGACGAGGTGGTAGTGGAAGGCACACGGGCCACAGTAAGTGCCCGCAACCCACAGATGAGCGTGGTGGAGCTGCCCGTGCAGCAAATTAAGAGCATCCCGACCTTGTTTGGCGAAGCCGACGTGCTGAAAGCCATCCAACTGCTGCCCGGCGTTCAGAACGGATCGGAAGGCTCAGCGGGTATGTACGTGCGCGGTGGCGGTCCCGACGAGAACCTGCTCTTGCTTGATGGTGTGCCGGTATACAACGTCAACCACATGCTCGGCTTCTTCTCTGTTTTTAATCCCGATGCCTTGAAGAATGTCACTTTGTATAAAGGCAGCTTCCCAGCGCATTTCGGAGGCCGCCTCTCGTCGGTGGTCGACATCCGCATGAAGGAAGGTGACATGCAAAAATACCATGGTAACGCCAGCATCGGCTTGATTTCCTCAAAGTTCAACTTCGAGGGCCCGATAGTGAAAGACAAATTGTCGTTCAACCTGTCGTATCGCCGCACCTACGGCGACCTGCTCATCAAGCCTGCCCTATGGATTGCTTCGTGGAGCACGCCTGAAATCAGCAAGCTGAGCGTAGGTTATTATTTCTACGACTTCAACGCCAAACTCAACTGGAAGATTTCGGACAAGGACCGCCTTTACCTCAGTTTCTACACCGGTGACGATGCCATTTATTTCGGCGTGAAAAACAAGGACTTCATGTCGGACAGCACACAATATACACATCGCATCAAGTTGAACTGGAAATGGGGCAATAAAGTGGCTGCCTTGCGCTGGAACCATGTTGTTTCGCAAAAGCTTTTCATGGACGCTTCTGTCAACTACACGCAATACCGCCACAACCTCGGCATGAATCTGACGGAAGAAGACACTTATCTGCCCACCAACACAGTTTCGAAAAATGTGTTCGACATGGTCTACAAGTCGGGCATCAACGATTTGACGGCCAAGGTCGACTTCGACTATACGCCCCTGCCCAACCACGAAATCCGTTTCGGCGGCAACTATACCTACCATATCTTCCGCCCCGAGGTACAATCCATACAGATGAGCGAAAGCCAACAATCTTTGGTTGACACCGTCACGGGTTCGCCGAATGTGTATGCCCACGAAACGGCGCTTTACGCCGAGGACAACATGACCTTTGGCGACATCTTCCGCATGAACCTCGGTGTCCACTATTCCACCTTCACCGTCGAGGGCAAGACTTACCAAAGTGTGCAGCCGCGTGTCAGCACCAGCCTGATGTTGGCCTCCAACCTTTCGTTGAAGGCGGGCTATGCCTACATGACGCAATATGTTCATTTGCTGTCGAATAGCAGCCTCAGCCTGCCCACCGACTTGTGGGTGCCCGTGACGGCGAAGATCGTCCCGATGAACGCCCACCAATGGTCGGTTGGGGCGTTTTACGAGTTGCCGCGCCTGTTCGACATTTCGGTAGAAGGCTATTATAAGACTATGGACAACTTGCTCGAATATAAGGATGGCGCATCGTTTTTCGGCTCCTCAGAGCGATGGGACGAGAAAGTTTGCATGGGCAAAGGCTGGGCCTACGGCGTGGAGTTGCTCGTGCAGCGCAGTTTCGGCAAAACAACGGGTTGGATTGGGTACACTTGGGCACATTCCAAGCGGCAGTTCGACCGCGAGGGACAGATAATTAATAATGGAAAAGTGTTTCCGGCCAAATACGACCGCCGCCACGACATCAGCGTCACCGTGCAGCACAAGTTCAGCGACAGTTTCGACCTGAGCGGCACTTGGGTTTTCAGCAGTGGCAATTGCGGCACGCTCGGCACGCAGGTTTATGAAGGATTGCCCAATGATTGGGGCGAATTCCAGCACATCAACGCCTTGGAGCGCAACAACTTCCGCATGGGCAACTATCATCGCCTCGACTTGGGAGCTAACTTGCACTTCCCGTTGAATCCGGGTTTGCTCACCCTCAATTTCAGCGTTTACAATGTCTACAACCACAACAACCCCTTCCTCGTCTATACGGATTATGTTTACGACGAATCCACCCAGCAAGCCGAGAAAAAACTGATGCAAGTCAGCATATTTCCAATAATTCCTTCATTTAGTTTGAGTTATAAATTCTGAGTTATTATGCCACAAAACCTTCAAAACAAGCAAAATATTAGGAGAGTTATTTTGTTATTAATCAGCGCAATACTCCTTGCTTCCTGCGAAAAGGAAATCGAGTTCAACGGTGAGCAAGTCGACCCGAAGTTGGTTATCAACAGCATTGTTGAGCCGGGGCAGCCCGTGAAGGCTTACATCAGCAAAAGCATTTTCTTCCTCGACAACGATAGCAACATGCAAGTCCCTGATGACGTTGTGGCCACTCTTTTCGTGAACGGCAACCGCATCGGTGGATTGACACGGCAACCCGACACCGTTTGGACGAGTTATGAATATGTTGACATGGATAGCGTGAAACCTGTTTACAAGATAGTTCCCGCTTTCGTCAGCGACTACTGTCCACAAGAAGGCGATGTGGTCAAAATCACGGCCTCGGCCAATGGTTTCGACGACGTGGAAGGTTCGACAAGTCCCGTGCCCAATACGGTGACATGGAGCCTTGGCGATTGCCAAACCAAACTTTGGGACGTGTCGTTTGAGGAATATGAGGGGGATACGATTTGGACGATTATGGGTCAATTGGAACTGACCGTTGAAATCGCCGACCCCAATCCCGGGCAGACCGACTATTTCAAGATTCATTTGGAAAACGACGGCTATTCCGACTATGATAGTGGCAACAGTTTCTACATCAGCACGTCATACGACGACCCTGTTTTCGGTGCCAATGTCTCTGACAATGATTACATCAACATCGATTTTCAGTCGAGGCCCGAAGGCGTGTTCACGGACATGCTTTTTGATGGCAGGTCGTACCAAATCAAGCTGCCGCTCTATCTTTATTTCACCTTGTGGGAAGACTTCGACGAGGATTTCTTCCAAATATCCGTCAGTTTGCAGCATCTCAGCAAGGAATACTACTACTATCTGAACACCTGCGAGCAAGGCAGCGAGATAGACCAGTTCTTTGCCGAACCCGTCCAGACGCATACCAACGTGAACGGCGGCTACGGCATCGTGGGTGGAAGAACAGTGGATACCTTGTGGTTTGCCTTGGAATTGTCGGAATAAAATATGTAGGGCTACCACAATGTGACAGCCCTACAAGGATTCACAAAAAATCAAATCATTTCACCGCTGCAGCCCATTTCTCGATGTCGGCCTTGTCGATGCTGTTCAGCAATTTACCTTCGCCGAATTTGTAGTCAGGATAAGTGGCTTGCAGGTCTTCACAAGCTTTCTTGATGTTGCTACCGCCGGAAGTGGCGAAGGGCACGATGGTCTTGCCCGTGAAGTCGTTGGCCTCGATGAAGGTGTTGATGATGGTCGGGGCGGTGTACCACCAGATGGGGAAGCCCACATAGACCACATCATATTGGTCGAGGTTCTTTACCTTGCCACCGTCTTTAATGGCTGGACGCGAGTTCTTGTCGTTCATTTCGATGGTCGAGCGTGATTGTTTGTCGCGCCAATCGAGGTCGGCGTCAGTGTAGAGTTGTTCGGGGGTGATTTCAAAGAGGTCGGCACCAATGATGTCGGCCACTTGTTTTGCGGCATTACGGGTGACACCCGAAGCCGAAAAGTAGGTCACTAATGCTTTCATAGTGTTGTTATTTTGGATTTGTTCTGTCACGGTCGTTGTTTCTGTTGCACCGTTGTTTTCTTGTTTGTTTTCTTTGTTTTGGGCTGTGCCACAACTAAATAGAGCGGTCAGCACCATGATAATGGCAAATTTTTTCATAGTGAATTAAGTTATAATTTGAATTGGCAAAAATACATCATATTATTCACTTTTGATTTACCTTTTTTTCGGTTTTTTTTACCATATTGTTGTTTTTTGTTTCAAATCAATCGTTTTTTTCTACATTTGCATCTTTGAAGATTTCCTTTTGGGAGAACTCGACGAAGCAATTTAAACTCTTAACTATTACAATCATGGAATTATCAAACATCTTAGGCGCTTTGACAGGCAATGATGCCATCAGTGCCATCTCCAACAACTTGAAAATCGACTCGAAGCAAGTGTCTTCGGTCATCACAAACGCAATGCCTTCGCTCTTGGGTGCCATGCAAAAGAACGCCTCCACACCTGGCGGTGCCGAAGCCTTGGCCAAGGCCCTTGGCGACCATGCAAGCAATGCTGGCAATATCATCAATAACCTAAAGGGTGCCGACCTTGTCGACGGCTCTAAGATTTTAGGTCATATTTTTGGTGGCGACTTGTCATCCGTAGTGAGTGGCATCTCCAAGCAGACGGGCGTGGCCTCCAACGCAGTAGGCAACATCCTATCCTCTATCGCTCCCAGCCTGCTCGCTCTCCTTGGCAAGCAGAACGGCAACTCCGGCGCAGCGGGTCTGGGTGGTCTGCTCGGTGCTCTTCTTGGCGGCGGCTCACAAAGCACAGGCGGCCTTGGCAGCATTCTCGGCGGCTTGGGCAAGATCTTTGGGAAGTAATGAACCCTATCCGAACAGACGTTTTTCCACAATAAACCCAACTAGCAGTCCTGACTAATACCTTAATTATGAAAAGCGATTCATCATTTTGCAAAAAATCAGCATACGTTGTCTTATCCATTCTTTTTCTGGGAGTTATTGGGCTTACGCATCTGAATGCACAAGACGTCTTTTCTGTAGGGGATTTTTATTATCAAATCAATGATGACGGCGTTTCTGCAACGCTTATGAGTCATATTGATGGCCCTGCAGCGACTGGTGAGTTAAGCATTCCGTCAACCATCAGTTATAATGGAAACAACTATGCTGTGACCAGGATTGGGAAAAACGCATTCATATCATGCGGAAACCTAACAGGTCTCTTGACCATTCCCAATACCGTGACCTATCTTGGTGAAAACGCATTCTTGGGTTGCAGCGGATTAACAGAATTAGACCTAGGCGATGCCTTGGATACCATTGGGCCTGCGGCATTTTATGGCTGCAAGGGTTTTACCGGCTCTCTGACTATCCCCAATTCAGTGAGAATCATGGAAACTGCGGCATTTTATGGCTGCACTGGCTTTACCGGAGCACTGACTATCGGTAACGGTTTGGAACGCATCGAAAGTGCGACTTTTTATAGATGCACCGGCTTTTCCAGTTTAAGTCTCAGCGATGCGGTAACTTTCATCGGCACTTCTGCTTTTTGGGGCTGTTCAGGATTTACAGATTCTCTGACCATACCTAATTCCGTGACGTGTATCAATCCTAATGCTTTCCGCAATTGCAGCGGATTTACTGGTACATTGACCTTAGGCAGTGCATTGGTCAGCATTGGCGGGGAGGCCTTCTATAATTGCAGCGGGTTTACTAAAGTCATTACTTTGGCTACAGAACCACCGGTATTCTCATTTGAAGATGTGTTTGCAGGATTTAGCTGCACAACGCTCACCGTTCCATGCCACTGCATTCCTGCATACCAAAACTCGGAGTGGCATGGCTATTTCTCCACAATCATCGACGATTGTAATAATGTACCAGAACTTGACGAAACGATAGCAACCGTATATCCCAATCCGACCAACGGAACAATTACAATAGAGGCTGAAAACATGGAAAGTTTCAGTGTCTATAATTTGTTGGGTGAAAAGTTGTTTGAAGTCCCAGCAAGTGGCAATGGTATTGAATACGATTTCGGTCCTCTTGATGTTGGGGTTTATATCGTCAGAATCCAAACAAGGAATGGCGTTTTGACAAAACGGATTGTGGTAGAAGGCAAATGAAAAAAGGCGGCTTAGCCGCCTTTTTTCATTCTACTATCGTCATCTCATCTATCAGATGCCCTGCTCCAGCGAACTTATCGATGATGAAGAGCACATAACGAATGTCGACGCTGATATTACGGCAAATATCGGGGTCGTAAATGAGGTCGCTCATGGTGCCTTCCCAGCAACGGTCGAAGTTGAGGCCGAGGAGTTGGCCTTCGGCATTCAAAACCGGGCTGCCCGAGTTGCCGCCCGTGGTATGCACACTCGCGGTGAAGGCCACATGCATGGTGCCGTCCTTGTCGGCATAGCGACCATAGTCCTTATTATTATAAAGTTGCTTCAAGCGCGGCTCCACTACATAGTCGTAGATATCGGGATTTTCCTTCTGCATGATGCCCTCTAGTGTAGTGAAATGCCTGTAGGTCATGCCATCTTTGGGCTTGAAACCTTCCACCTTGCCGTAAGTGACACGCAACGTGAAGTTGGCATCAGGCGAGAAACGTTTCTCTGGTTCCATCTCCATCTGACCTTTCATATAGATGCGACGCAAACGGTCGATGTTGGCGTTGAGGCTCGAGATATGATCATAGACTTCGTTGCGGTAGAAGCTAATGAGACTTTGGTAAATCACCAAAGCGGGGTCGTTGGCAAGTTTCTTGACCTTGTTGGGTTTGAAGTTGTCCAACAATTCGTTCACTTTTGCCTCATCGGTGAACATGGATTTGGCGAAGAGCTTGTCAACATATTCATCCACGTCCTTGATGTCGTTGAGGAAAGCGGGGCGGAAATCGGCGGGCTGAGCTTTCAGGTATTCGCTAAGAGCCATAACAGCCACTTCACGGTCGATGGGTTCGTAATAGTCTTTGAAGAAACTCGCAGAAGAGGCCTTCAGGTTGGCCACCATCTGGTCAATTTTGTCTTGAGGCGTGTCTTTGGTCACTTCGGAGAGTCTGGCAAAACGTCCCGCAAAGCTGACCAACTCGATGCGCAACCCCGCCTCTGTCATGTAGGTGTAAGCCAGCTGATAAGGCTCCAGTTCCTTATAGCTTTGTTTGAAGTCCTTCAGCAGGTTGGCGTACATGTAGCGACTACGTGATTGCATCACCCAGTCGTAGAAACGGCTCTCATAATCATGTTTCTTTTGCACGCCGTGGAAATGGTTGATGCCCTCGGTCACGCCCATCCATTTCTTCCAACCGTTGCCGAGTCCGGCATGCTTGGAGGCATACTGGATGCGCACCTTGGGGTCTTGCTCCTGGTATTTGTTATAAATGTCGAGCACCTTGCCGCGCAGGTCGACCATGATGGGATCGATGAGGTTGGCTTCTTGGTCGACGGCCACAGCGGGCAGGTATTCATTGGTGCGGGCAGGATAGCCAAACACGAAAGTGAAGTCGCCTTCCTCGGCGCCCTTCAATGAGATGTCCAAATGCTTGGCAGGCTTGTAAGGCACATTGTCCTTGTCGTACACTGCCGGATGTCCGTCCTTGTCGGCATAGACGCGGAAGATGCTGAAGTCACCCGTATGGCGTGGCCAGACCCAATTGTCGGTGTCGCCGCCAAACTTACCGATGTTGCTCGGCGGACAACCCACGAGACGCACATCGGTGTAGACCTCGTTGAGTAACAGGTAGTACTCATTGCCCAAGAAGAAGGGTTTGATGCTGACTTTGTATTTGGTCTCTTTTTCCACCGAAGCGATGATACTTTTCATGTTTTTGTCAACAAGCGCTTGGCGCTCGTCTTCAGGCATATCAACGCTGACACCTTCAAGCACTTGTTTGGTCACGTCGCGCATTTCGCGGAGGAAGATGACACTGAGGCCAGGACAGGGCAGCTCCTCTCCCCTATTCATGGCCCAAAAGCCGTTGGTAAGGTAGTCGTGTTCCACCGAGCTGTGCTTTTGGATGTAGTCGTAGCCGCAGTGGTGATTGGTAAGCAGCAGGCCGTAGTCGCTGACGATTTCGCCCGTGCAACCGCCACCAAAGAGAACGATGGCGTCTTTCAAACTGCTGTGGTTGATGCTGTAGATGTCTTCAGCGGTGATTTTCATGCCCATCTCCTGCATTTCTTTCTCGTTGTACTGCAGCAACATGGGAATCCACATGCCTTCACCGGCTCTTACAATGCCGACTGAGAGCGTGAGGATGAGGGTGATAAATAAGGTAATACGTTTCATTGAATGTAGTTTATTGTTGAATTATTGTTTTATATAGTTAGTTGGCTGCAAAAATAAAGAATTCTTTGAGTTGTTTTCAAAATGTCCAATGATAATTCCTTACCTTTGCGCCAAAATACGAATATTCTATGCCACAAAATCCCTTTTATCCCGTCATACGACTCAATCCAGGCAAGGAAGAAGCCTTGCACCGTTTCCATCCTTGGGTGTTTTCGGGTGCCATCCATGATGCTGCAAAAGGCTTACAGGCTGGCGACACCGTTACGGTCACCGACTACGATGGCAACATCCTTGGTACCGGCTTCTGCGAGTCGGACAGCATTGCCGTGAAAATACTCAGCTTCGACAACCGCCACATTGATGAATGGTTTTTCCTCGACCGACTCAAACAAGCCTACGAGGCACGCCGCATCATAGGTCTTACCAACAATCCACATACCAACTGTTTCCGCCTCGTACACTCCGAAGGCGACGGCTTGGCAGGCCTCATCATCGACATTTACGGCCACACCGCTGTGGTGCAAGCGCAGACCGAAGGCATGGCCCTTCACCTGAAAGAAATCGTCCGCGCCCTCAAACTGATGCCCGACCTTGGCCTACAAGCTATTTTCAACAAAAGTGCTGATGCCATGCAACGCATGGGCAAGGAAGATGCCGCGATAGAAGATGGCTACCTCTTTGGCGACAGATTGGATGAAGTAATCTTGGAAAACGACAGCCAATTCCTTCCCAACTGGGAAGAAGGTCAAAAGACGGGCTTTTTCCTTGACCAACGCGAGAACCGCGAACTGGTACGCCACTTTTCACAAGGCAAAACCGTACTTAACGCATTCGGCTACACAGGTGGTTTCTCCGTCACTGCACTGAAAGGCGGTGCCAGACGAGCTGTCACCGTCGACGCCTCCAAGAAAGCCATCGCCACTGCTGAGGCCAACCTCGAACTGAACGGCTATTCAAAGGAAGAGCATCCTTGTTATGTGGCCGACATGAAGGATTATGTGACAGACATGCGTGAAGGTGCCTTCGACCTCATCATCCTCGACCCACCCGCGTTTGCCAAGCGACACCATGACCGTCACCGTGGTTTGGGTGGCTATAAGTTCATCAACGCCGAAGCCCTCAAGCGCATCGCCAAGGGCGGATTGCTGTTCACCTTCAGCTGCTCACAAGCTGTCGACAAAGCCACCTTCCAAGGTATCGTCACCGCTGCGGCCATCGAGGCCAAACGCAACGTGCGTATCCTCGACCAACTTTCACAACCTGCTGACCATCCCATCAACATCTTCCACCCCGAAGGAGCCTATTTGAAAGGATTGGTTTTGCTGGTAGAATAAAAAAACATTGCCGTGCATGTCATTCCTCGCAGCGGTTGTGCGAAAGGAATCTATGCACGGCAATGCTTTTTCCGGCGGGTGTATTATTTTCCACTCAGGAACGATCCTTCTCTATATGGACGCGTAGGCTGGCTTCCACGGGTAGCCGATTTCACAGCCGAATTTGAGAGACGCTTCATGTAGGCCTTTTCCACATAGTTCGTACCGTATTCATTCTCATAGATAAACGAATCCTTGTCCATATTGACAATATTCATCTTATAGGTATGCACAGGGCTTTCCATATTCATGTAGAGAATGGATGAACGTTTATCAACCGAATAAGTGAATTTCGAAACTATAGTGGTGTCGGGGCAGATGATAATGGTTTCATAAGTATGCGTTTCTTCATTCCAATCTGTCTTGATGGTGTCTCGACTCCTGTCGCGCATCTCACCAGTCCTGTCTTCCCTGAAAATCAAATCAATACCACTCTGTGAGTCACCAGGAACCATGTCGAAAGTTTCCAGGGAAGAGGCAATGGGATTGCCTGCATAGTCGATGTTGTAATACTCGATTTTCTCAACACCCCATGTGCCGACAAATGCTTTTTCATTGAGTTTTCCACAAGAGGTGAACTGCATTGCAACGATAGCAAACAACGTTAATAATGTAATTTTCTTCATTTTAATATAAATTTAAAGTTAATCAATTCGTTTCAGGAAAAACCTTTCAAAGAAAGGCGTAGGCTCTGAGAAATAGTTGATCCACGAAGCAATAATGCTGCTGTCTGTCAATTCCTCAATGTCCATATTGGCACTGGTCGCATCCGAAAAAACAGAAACAATCCAAGAGGTGTTGTAAATGGTAAGTATATGATTTACAGAATCATAATCATAATCACAATTAAACTTCTTAATCAAGGCAGGACTGTCGTTCAGCAAGAGTCTACCCGTGCCGTCGGCATAAAAAAACACCTCATAGCCATGACCTTCACCTACCTCATATTGGAAAGTCTCCCATTTTTCGTAGCCTGTACTATCGGTCCGACAACTGACATATTGTTCACATCCCCAATGCCCTACCAAAGGTGAGTTGGCATATTTCTCCTCTTTGCGACATGAGCTCATCGCAAGCAAAATCATGGTCATCAAGGCCAAAACACCGATTTGAATCGTTTTTTTCATTGTATTTTTCGTTGCAAAAATAGGATTTATTCAAATATCGCGCCAAATTTTCTAATTTTGCATCATTAATTCTCACAAAATGAAACGAAAAATACACCTTCTTATTATAATTTTGTGGACGACCTTGTTCGTTCAGGCCCAAGATACGCTCACGGTGATGCAGTACAATCTGTTGTATTACGGCAACTATAATAGCGGATATGCTGATTGCTTCGAAACCAACAACAACACGCAACGCAAAGATGAATGCATTCGCACCATCGTCAACTATGTGAAGCCCGACATCTTCACCGTCTGCGAGTTTGGTGCCACGCAACAGCTACAGAATGATTTTTTGCGGCACAACTTGAATATTAATGGCGCCGACTATTGGCAATCCGACAATATTATTAATATTGCAGGCAGCAATATAATCAATCACATCTTCTTTGACTCGCGCAAGATGGGTCTGAAGAAACACGTAGCCCTACGTACCCAACCTCGCGATACCGATGTCTACGAGCTTTATATGAAGACCCCTAGCTTGGCTGCCGGCGACACCATCAAGCTCGTGTGCATCGTGGCGCATCCAAAGGCTGGAATGGGCTTTGAAAGCGACCGCCGCGCATTAATGCAAAAGGCCATGGATTATGTCAACGCAAGCTATCCCACCGACAACGTGCTGATTATGGGCGATTTCAATATGTATGGAGCCAGTGAACCTGGTTATCGTTTGCTCACCCAGACCTACAGCAATCCGAGCATCTGTTTCATGGATCCTTTGGCACTGGTAGGCGGCGTGGGAGAGTGGAACAACAATGCATCGTTTACCCCTTTCCACACACAGTCTACAAGGAGTTATTCTGACGAATGTTTCTCCAGTGGCGGTCTCGACGATCGCTTCGACTTCATCCTGATGGCTGATGAGATTGCCTTTAGCTACAATCATATGCGCTATGTTCAGGGCTCCTATCATGCCGTGGGTAACGACGGCAACCATTTTAACCAAAGTGTAAACCAAGGATATAACTCAGCTGTGCCCACCGAGGTCGCAGAAGCCCTCTTCAATAGTTCCGACCACCTCCCCGTGACGATGAAAATTGCGGTGGACGTGCATCTTGGTGTGGAAGACCACGAGATACAGAGCCTCTACGCCACTGTGGCTCCCAACCCTGCATCCGACAGGGCTGTCGTGGCTTTCTTCAATCCCTTACAAGGACAGGTACAATTTGAATTATATTCGCTGCAAGGACAATTAATGCAACGTGAAGCAGCCGCTTTTGACGAAGGAGCGCAGCAATATGAGCTTTCGTTTCATGACCTCACTAAAGGGTTTTATTTGCTGAGAATCAAACATGGTGGTGGCTGGGAGCAAACGGTGAAGCTTATTGTTCAGTAAAAGCAGGCCTCAACAGGTATGTCATCCCAACGAGGGCAAAAACAGGCAGCAGAAAGCATGTCATTCCTACGTAAGGCGGTGCAGGCCTCAACAGGTATGTCATCCCAACGAGGGCAGAAACAGGCTCCAGAAAGCATGTCATTCCTGCATAGGGCGGTGCGTCGGAGGGAATCTATGCTTTCTGGAGCCGTGTCAATAAGGTTTTCTGCTTTGTACCGCCTCCCATAGATTGACTACGTCGAATGCAAAGCATTTTCCTCTCCCGCATATACCTCTGCTGGAATGACATGGAAGGCTGATTGTTACTCTCCAACCCTAACCTTCATCCCATCAGAATAAGCACTAAATTCAGGTGCATACTGGCACTGGATCAAGGCGTAGCCGTTGTTGAGGTAGCCTTCCTTGGTGACGAACATGCTGTACTCCAACTGGTGCGTGCCCTTAGGCAGGAACTCGATGAAGAACTCCATGTCGGTGTCGGTGTTGCTCTGGTAGTAACTCATGCGGTCGTTGTACTCATAGTGCGAGATCTGCTCAATCGGCTCGAAACCGGCGGCACGGAGGTCCTTGACGAAGACAAAACTCATGTCTTGCTGGTTCGTGAAGGTGATCTTCACGGTCAGTTTGTCGCCGATCTTTAAAGCTTGCTTCTCAACAGGAACGAGTTTCTTGCCCTTGTCCGTCACCGTCTCCACAAACAGCTCGCGCTTGATGGTGAAGCCCGACTCGTCGCTCTTGACTTCGTCAATCGGGACGAAATACTGGCGGAACAAACCGCCCCAGACCAAGTGGTTGGTCGGGTTGTTGACGGTGAGCTGGCGCATTTCAGAAGTCACTTCGTTGGCGTTCCAGTGGCGTTGGATAAAGCCTGTTCCAGCCACGCCGCCCTCGGTGCTGATGGGCGTGCTGCCAAAGCGCAGGGTGACTTCCTTGCCTTCCTCGAACCAGTCGCTGCCACGCATCAGCAGGGCATAGATGGCATCAGCGGTGGAAGCGGAGTTTTCCCACATCGTGGTCTGCTTTTGGGTGAGCAGCCACACACGCAACTCGTCAATCATCTCTTGGTTTTGGTCGATTTCGGCGAAGGCAGCCATGATGTTGGCGTGGGTGGCGATGTGCGACTCAAACGAGAAGTATTTCTTCGGCCAGTACATTCCGATTTGCTCGTTCTTCTGGGCGCACTCCTTGAACGACTGAATCATCAACTTGGCGGTCTTTTCGTTGCCGCTGCGGTAGAGCACCAAGGCACCCTTCGAGCGTTGGTTGAAGTTGAACGAAGTCCATTCCTTGTCGAGGCTGCCGAGGTAGTATTTCTTCGCAGTGGCAAAGTCGCGGTCGGAGTTTTGCACATCGAAGAAACTCAAGGCATAGAGCTCGTTCAAAGTGCTGGAACCGATGGGCCAGTCCTTGCCTTTGCTGTATTTCTTCATATTGCGATAGGTCTCGGCCACCTCGTATTCGAGGTAACGCACGGCCTTGTCGCAGATGCTTTGTGCGGTGTTTTGGTCGGCTTTGCTCAACGAACTCCAAGCGCCCATCTTCTGCAACTTGCCGAAGCCGCTCAAGATGTAGGTGCTGATGTAAGGACTCTCAGGCATACCATCCATCCAAGGCCAACCGCCGTTGTATTTCTGCTTCTGTTGAATAAGTTGCAAAGCGCGAGTTTGTTGACCGCGCAAAGTGTTTACCTCAAACAAAGTTGCAATGCGGCTGCGTTGCTCGGTTTCGCTCTTGGCTTCGAGCACCCAAGGTGTTTCTTGCAGCATGATGGCCTTCAGGTCTTGGTCTTTCTCAAGTTGCGAGAGCAGGGCATCGGGCGTCTCAATTTGCCATTTCTTGATGTAGTTCAAGAGGTTCGGGATGTGGTCGGCGATGTAGGACGAGAGCGTGTTGGCGTAGAACACATAGAAAGCGGTCTCGGCGCGGTCGGTGCTGATGTTGGCCAAGTAAGGCAGGGCCTGCACGGCGTACCACACGGGGTTGGTGCTGAAGTTCAAGGTCAGGCTGTAGTCGCGCTCGTGGCTGTCGGGGTTGGCGATGACCTCGAAGTCGAAGGTCTTTTCGGTCTCTGCCTTCACCGTGATGGGCAGGGTCTGCGTCATAAAGATTTCGCTGCTCAGCACAGGCAGGAGGTGCTGCTCTGCGTCGCTGAATTGTCCTGCGTATGCTGTAAAACGGAAGGCCAAGAGGCTCAAATCATATTGTCCCTTCACCTTCCAACGCACTTCCTTGCTGCGACCAGGCTCGATGGTTTCCATCGAAATTGTGGCGTTGGAGACAATCATATTAATGGGTTTCATCGTGCCTGCATCGAAGATTTCGAGTTTCGCCTTGGGCGTGACAGGCTCGTCACCCGTGTTGATGACGTTGGCCACGAACCAAAGTTCATCGTTGTCGTACATATAACGCGGCATATCGGCCATAATCATCACGGGCTTCGAGGAAGTAAAGGTGTAGTCTTTACTGCCTGTCTTGCGGTCCTTGGTGTAGGCCAGCAGCATCAGGCGCCAGCGCGTGAGGGCATCGGGCATGGTGAAGCTGAAGGTCGCGCTGCCGTCCTTGTTGGTGCGCAGCTGCGGGAAGAAGAAGGCCGTCTCGTTGAAGTTCTCGCGGAGAGTGGGCTCGGAATTAGAATTTACATCTTCTAATTGTTCTTTGTCTTCAAGCATTCCATTGGTAACTTTAGCCAAACCATCATAGGAATCATTTAATGGCGTAACTTCTTCCATTACAACTGAAGCAGCCATAGTAGGACGACTATCCTCCATTTCCATGGCAGCTTCCTCAACCATATAAACTCCACCTTTACTTAAAACTCTGAAACGATTTCTTTCAGTACGATAACCAAAACCATACCCGAAATCGAAGAACGGCGCATCGGAAGGCAGGCTGAAGTTGAAGAGTTCTATGAATGTAAAGTAATCCAGCCCCGTGTTGGACGAGGTGAAGTCGTGCGCACAGGTGGAAAACCTGAAACTGCGTGGGCCCCAAGGCGACATACTGAAACTCCAGTAATTGCGTTCAAATTCATCCAACGAGGCATCGTACATTCCAGCCAGCAAAGCGGCTTCCAAAGGCTTTTTCTTGTAGTCGCTGACGGTCACTTCCCAAGTCTCCTCGGCTCCGGGATTGAGTTTGTCGCGCACGGTGGCCAATTTCACGTCCAAATCATAGTTGTCGAAAGGCACGGAAATATGATTGTCCGAAGTTCTGAAAGCATTTTCCTTCACGAGGACATAACGGAAATTGAGGCCGCCACGGTCGCCTTCGGTCACCTTATAAGTAAAGTTCTGCACCGCGTTGCTGACCGTGATTTTCTTGTCAAAACGGATTTCGTCGCCGTGGAGCAACTGCACCCAAATGTCCACATCCTTGGCCGAACTGCCGATGCTGAACTTGATTTCATCGCCAGGATGGGCGGTCGATTTGTCCACATCGCTCCAAACCATAGTGGTATAAGGCATCTTTTTGGCCTCGTTTTCGTAAACGGTGAATTCCTCCGTCGTAACGGCCAAGGGGTCGTCCAAACTCTTGAGTTCAACCACATATTCTCCAGGTTCCAAAGCCTTGCCTTCCAAGAATTTGGCCTTGTCTTCCACATTAATTGTGGCTTCATCCACCAAGGTCTTGGTTCGCTTGTCATAGAAACTGTATTCGGGGAAGAGTTGATTCAATTGTTCATCACTATGCAATTGTCGATCAAGGACTTCCAAATGTTGCATAGCTTCAAAATAATTAATTTTGGCCTTGTCGTCGTAGCGGTAAATCTTGCGAGAGATGCGGCTCTTGGCGGGCTGCCAACTGAGGTTGCTCACGCTGATTTGGTACTTGCCGAGGTCCGATTTCTCGATGGTGCGGGGCAAGTCAGTACTGATGGCGATTTCGTTGTAGCCTGCACGGATGCTGTATGTGTCAGCGTGAGTCTCGCCCTGCTTGCTCGTGGCGGTCACCTCGATTTCGTAGGTGAACATAGGCTGCTTCTCGGGCGCGATGGTCTTTGAAGGCTTCAGGTTGAAGGTGATGGCGAACTTGCCGTTCTCGTCGGTGCGGGCCTTGCCGTGGGTGATTTGCTCGTCATCGACGACTGGATACCACCACCACCAGCAACGCCACGGGAAGGAGGTCTTGCGGACGACACGATAAGTGTATTCCACATCGTCCAAGCCGAAACCGGCGTAGGCTTTCACGTCACCGCGCACCGTAACTTCTTGGTTCAGTTTGTATTGCTCTTTCGGCTGTTCAAAAGTCACCTCGAAAGTCGGGCGTTTGTATTCCTCCACACGGATGGTCACGCTGCCACGATTGGCGTTGAGGTGGAACACGCCGTTCAGCCTGTCGGAGGGGATGACAAAAGAGCCGCTGAACGAGCCATATTCATCGGTGTTAAAGTTGGCCGAAGTAATCTCTTGCCAGTTGGCATCGCGGAAAGAAACCTTTTCCGAGTATTTGTTCACAAGGCTCAAGTCATCACCTTGACGGCGGGTCGTAATGCCTTGGAAATAGACGGTTTGTCCGGGACGATAAATGGCGCGGTCGGTGAAGAGTTTCGTTTCGTAGATTTCGTTGTTGTTTCTGTACTGCTCATTGAGGCGGAAGTACCTTTCTGAAAGCAGGTTGTCATTATCCTTTCTTAAGTTGATGCAGAAGGAGTTGTCGCCTTTCACCTTGTCGTCAAGCACGACGCGACCGTTTTTGTCGGATTTCATCGTGGCAAGGATGATGGTCTTATGTTCGCGGGCTTTGTAGTCCCACTCGCGGCGGTACAATTCCACGGTGACCCCTTCCACGGTTTTCCCCGTTTTGCGGTCAACAGTCACCACGGTCATTTTTTCGTCCTTTTGGTCAACGATGTAACCGAGGTTGGATACTTGGAAATTGAGTACCAGCGTTTTATCATCGCTCTTGATGCCTTGTTTGGTGGTAGCAGTCAAGTAGTAGATACCTTCCTCCAAGGCTGGAAGCGCAATCAAGGTGCTATGGCTGCGATAGTCGGTTTCGGCGGCCAAGATGAGTTCCTGCTCCGCAACAGGCAACTTTTTGTTTAATTCTTTAAGCAAGTCCTCCTTTTGCATATTGTCGAGTTTGCTCAACTCTTTCTCGCTGACTTTCACGATTCTATAATAAGGTGCGGTCGTGTTCTTGTATTCCAGCACGGCGGGGATAGCCTCGTTGGGCAGCTGTACCGATTTCAGCGTGATGTCGATTTGCGGCTCCTCAATGCGCTTGATGAGGTTTTCGCAGTTCTTCGCGCCTTTCGACTTTGGGAACTTGGCGATGGCCTGCTCGCACATTGTCTTGGCTTTCTTGTAGTTGTCGAAATAGGTGCTATCTTCGCTATTGCTCTCGTACTGGTTCATCATATTGCATGCAATCAAGGAAGTAATCTCGGCGGAAAGCGGATTGTCCTTGTGCTGCGCTTTCAAGTCTTCCATCGCGGCCTGATATTGGGCATCCTTCTGCAAGATGGAGTTGACGAAGCCAAAACGCTTGAAATCGTTGTAAATCAGCACATCCTCGTTCTTTTCCTTAAGGTTGTAGGCAATCAGATCCTGATAGATTTTCAAGCATTTGGTGAGCGGGTTGTCGGTCGTGCCCAAGTCGGTCTTCACGAAATCCTTGGCAGGTAGCCACCAAGCATCGGTCTCACCTTCTACGTCATCGGCATTGGCCTCGCCTTGGTAGTAGTTGGCCACGCGGTGGAACATAAATTCAAACAAGGAGGCTTCATAATTAATGTAATCCTCGTTGTTGTTTTTGTTCTCGTACAACACCATGAAATCTTCGGTCTTGGACTTTTTCAATGCTTCGACAGGTTTCAAAGCCTCGTCATAATGCTGGTTGATGCGTGTTTTGAAACTCTCCTTGTCCCAATACTTCATCTCCACCTTGGAAATGTCGCCGTCGATGGGAAGGTTCTCGCTGATGCGCCATTCGTTTTGGTCCAAATACTCGGCATAAGCGTGGGCGATTTCCTCGTGCAGCAAGGCATTGTGCACCTCATCTAACTGCCCGACCTTGGTCTCAATGTACTGGATGAAGGCCTGGTCGGGATCTTCCTCCACAGTGAATTGGTAAATCTTTTGCCGATAGAGCCAAGTCTTCAGTTGTTGGGCCTGGTTTTTGTCTTTCAAGGCTTGCTCTTCGATGGCAACAAGCTCTTTTTCAGCCGATTCTGGCAGATTCTTTTCAAGGTTTTCCTTTACTTTTTTCCACATAGTCTCATAGTCGTTTTTAGGTGTTTTGGGATTGTCGGGCGTTTTGTCGGGCGTTGCAAATGCCAACAGGCCGATGGCCACCAAGGCCACAGTCGCGATGATGATTCCGAGGTGTTTCATATTGTTGAATCGTTGATTGTTTAATTGTTTAATTGTTGTGTGACGCAGAACCAGTCAAAAAACCGTAGTCCAATAGTCTCGAAGTCCCGCAGTCCAAAACAAACGCAAAAATAGCAAATATCGTGCAAAATTATGCCTATTTTATTGTAGAGATATAACTGTTGGATTTTTAAGTATCTTTGCACCCGCAAAACACAGTATAAACGAGAGGCCAAATGAACGAATTTGATAAAAACAAGGGAGACTTTGAGTCACTCGTTGGAAAGATTCAGTCGACGAGCAAGGAATTACAAGAAGATGCCCGACTTGTTATCAACCGGAATGTGACGACACGAGCTTGGCTGACAGGCTTTTATATTGTGGAATATGAGCAACATGGTAACGACAGGGCAAAGTATGGCGACAAATTGTTGAAACGTTTGGCAGAACGGCTTGATGATAAAAGTTTGGGGTTGGCTAGTTTGAAAAACTATAGGCAATTCTATCTCTATTATCCTGACTTGGCACATCCTATTGCAAAGTATTTGCAGGAAAAGATTCATAAAAGCCAAGCAGTGTTTGTCCTTTCTGAATTAGCAGATAATCAGCAACTTGAAAAAAGCCAATCACTGATTAGCCTTTTTCAGCAACAAAGCAATCAAAGAATTACAAAAAGCCAATCACCGATTAGCCTTTCCGACGAGCCAGAATCTGATGCCATTTCGAAAGATGGGTTTGCTATGCAGACTGCAAATGGAGATGTGATGGCGGTTCCACAGATGTTGTTTGATAGATTATCTTTCACACACATAGTTCAATTAATACATATCAACAATCCTTTGAAACGAGCTTTTTATGCCATCGAAGCCATGCGTGGTCCTTGGAGTGTAAGAGAACTACAGCGCCAAATAGATTCCAACTATTACGAGCGTAGTGGCTGGAGCAAAAAGCCAGAAATACTGGCAAGCAGAGTGAACGAAAAGGCAGAAAAGCCATCGTTCCGTGAAGAACTTAAGTCACACTACATTTTTGAGTTTTTGGGACTTGCAGCAAAGGATGTCGTTGAAGAAGATGAACTGGAACAGGCTCTTATAGACCATCTCGAGGAGTTTATGCTTGAATTGGGTATGGGTTTCTGCTTGGAATCGCGACAAAAGAAGATGCTCATAGACGACCGCTATTTCAAGGCGGACTTAGTGTTTTATCACCGTATCCTGAAATGCCATTGCATCGTGGAATTAAAAGCGCATCGGCTTGATTATGCTGATATGGCACAACTAAACATGTACATTGAGTACTATCGTCGCCATTATATGTTGCCCAATGACAACCCTCCCGTCGGTTTGTTGCTTTGCACAGAATATGGACAAGAAATGGTGGAATATGTAACCCCCAACATCGACCCAAACGTTTTCGTAGCCCAATATGAACTCCAGTTGCCGAGCAAGGAAAAGATAAAGGAATTCCTAATGAAGGAAAATAAGGGGTAATAATAACAGATTATGAAATAAATGCTTCTTTTGTAACCGCGTGAAAAATCTAAACGACATCATTCACCCTATCGCCGCAGAATTGGCGCAGTTTGAAGCCTTTTTCGAGCAAACCTTGAAGGCTGAAACCGAACCCATGAATTCCATCATGCATTATGTGCTTGATTCAAAAGGCAAACGCATGCGCCCCATCTTGGTGCTGCTCGGCGCTAAACTTTTTGGCGAAATCAATGAACAGACGCTGCGTGCCGCCACTTTCGTCGAGATGGTCCACAGCGCAACATTAATTCATGACGATGTGGTTGACAACGCGAACCAACGTAGGGGCAAAGCCTCGGTGAAGGCGGAGTTCGGCAACCTCTCTGCGGTATTGGCAGGCGACTACCTCTTGGCCAAGGCAATGCTGCTCCTCTCCCACCCCATCGACCATGCTATCCTGCGAGAAATGCTCATCACCACGGCCGCCATGAGCGAAGGGGAATTGATACAGGGGTCTGTAGGGCTGTCGTATCACGGCAGCCGCAGTGATGCAAATCCGCAAACGCGACTGCCACAGTGTGACAGCCCTACAGCCCAATATTTGGACATCATCACCCGCAAGACCGCCCTGTTGATGCGCTCCTGCTGTGTTGCAGGCGCCCTTTCTGTGAATGCCTCGCCCGAACAAGTCCAGCAAATCGCTGACTTCGGCCTCAATTTCGGCATCCTCTTCCAGCTTCGCGACGACCTCATCGATGGCGAGAACATGGAACACGCCCGGACTTTGTTGCCCACCTATTATAATAAAGCTTTGAGAGCCTTGGAAGGCTTTCCTCCTTCGGAAATCGCTGCTGCATTGCGTGATTTGACCGTGTTTTGTGCGGAACGGGAATCTTAAATCGCTTTCCATAGATTGACTTCGTCGAATGCAGAGCATTTCGATGGAGTCAATGACATAAAAGGCGAGCTTCTATAAAAGCTCAAGCAGACTTTAGAAAGCATGTCACCCCTGCCTTAGTTGCAGGCCTCAACAGGTGTGTCAAGCCCGCGCTAGCCATGTGGACAAAGGCATGAAAGTGTGTATTATTTTTCCATTTTTTTGATTTTCCCATTATTTGTTCATATCTTTGAGGCCTCAAAAGACATAAAAAACATGAACATGAAAGTTTACCATTTTATTCACTAAAAACCTTATCACTATGAAAAACAAAGTTTTACACTTCCTTTTCCTCCTCCTATGTACTGCCGGAGTGACGAATTTGGTTGCGCAATCCTTCAATGAGGGGATCCTCAATTACACCGTCAATGCCGATGGGACGACCGTGACGGTGAAACTCAAGTCGGGCGCTACCTCCTCAGGCTCGCTTTCCATTCCCAGCACCGTGACCTACAACGGCAACACCTACACCGTGACCGCTATAGCCAATTACGCTTTCTATAACTGTAGCGGCTTCACAGGCACGCTGACCCTCCCGAACACCTTGGTTACCATAGGCAACTATGCCTTTGGATCATGCAACCATTTCGTGGGTTCGCTGACCATTCCCAATTCCGTGACCACGATAGGCAACAGTGCTTTCAGTTATTGCTCTTCATTCACTGGCTCGCTGACCATCGGCAGGTCCGTGTCTTCAATAGGTAATGAGGCTTTCAAGAACTGCACCAGCCTGACTTCCATAATGGTATATCCCGAGTCAGTGCCTACCATGGGTACAAATGTGTTCCTTAATGTGCCAACGGACATCCCGGTGACGGTGCCATCCGTCTCATTGGCGGACTATCAATCGGCCTTGGGCTGGAGCGACTTCACCAACATGCACTGCATGGAAACCCTCACTGTGTATGACGGAACAACTACGAACGGCTATGTTCCAGTGTATGGTTACTATACCGACGCTTACCTGAAGGCTGAGTTCGTGATGCCTTCCACTGAAATTGCCGAGATGGCCGGTAGCACCATCAACAGCATGAAGTTCTACGCCACCACTCCCGCTTCGGAGGCTTGGACAAGCACGTTCCGTGTGTTCATGAAGGAAGTGGGCAACACTGCCATCGATGCCTTCAACGGCACTGACGGAGCTACCATTGTGTACGAAGGCCTCCTCGACGGTACGGGAAGCGAGATGACCATCGACTTCAGCACGCCTTACTACTACAACGGCGGCCACCTACTGGTCGGTGTGTACAATGTAACCAAAGGCAACTACAAGTCCGTCACATGGTCAGGCGTGACCGTCACCGACGCTTCAGTGCAAGGCTACAGCTACTCCAGCCTTGAAGAGATTGACCCCACCCAGCGCAACTTCATCCCCAAGACTACTTTCGGCTTCACTCCCGCTTGTGATCCCAAGAGTTTGCCCTACGCATACGGCTTCGAAGACCCAGGTGAATTCGACTGCTGGACCAAGCTGAATTGCCATAACTCTTCAGCTATCAACAGCAGTGCAGCTCACCAAGGCAGCTATGGCTTTGGTTTCCATTGGAACGAAGCTCCCCCTCAATACCTCATTTCACCCAAGTTTGAGGGAACCACGAGCATGCACTTGTCGTTTTACTACAAGAACGCTTCGGACAGCTGGCCTGAAACTTTCCAAGTGGGTTACTCCACAACCACAAAATCGCCTAATGCCTTCATCTGGGGCGAGGAAGTGACCGCCAATGACCTAACTTGGCATCTTTATGAAGCGTCCTTCCCCATAGGCACCAAATATGTCGCTGTCAAACTCAATTCTTACGACGCGTATTATCTTTACCTTGACAACTTCAACTTCGAACCGGTCTTTTCGAGTATCTTCCTCACCGACGGCTACTGGAACGACGGCGACAACTGGGATATCGGCGAAGTGCCCGAAGAAGGCAGCGATGTCATCATCCAAGCCGATGCTGTCATCCCCGAAGGTTATACTGCATACGCATGGGATGTTACCCTCGACGGCGGCAGCATCACCGTTGAAGACGGCGGCCAACTTTGGCATCGTACCGACAATCTTGTGGTCACCATGAAAAAAAACATCATAGGCTACGGCAACGCGAACAACCAGGATCACTATTACCTGCTCGCCTCCCCGTTCATTGAGGACATACCTGTACCGACAGCAATGACCTCCCCAGGCTGCGACTTGTATATGTTCGACGAGAGCGAGCCGAATGCCGAGTGGCGCAACAGCAATCAAGATCCTATCGACGAGCTTGAACAGCTTGAGGGTTATCTTTTTGCCAGCCCCAATGACCAGGAGCTATCGCTGACGGGCAGTACAATGATGTCAGGCTCCTATAATCTCCCCAATGTGCCTTATTATGAGAATCCAAACAACAACTTCAACGGATGGCGCCTCTTGGGTAATTTCCTCACCTGCGACGTTTATATCTACAGGCAAGACGATGACGGCGAATACATACCGATGGAGCTCATGGTCTACAACGAAGAGGGTGAAAAGGTGACGCTTTCGGCTGGACCTATTTCGCCAATGAGTGCCTTCTTTGTAAAACTGACGGAAACGACAACGATCAAATACTTCTATTATCCCATATCCTCGGCAAGGCCGGCAGGCGCCCTCAAAGGCAAGTTTACCGTGAATAGCAATGGCGACCAAGTGCGGTTCTCGCAAGGCAACCTGCAATACATCGGTAGTGCCGGCACGCCTTACTGGAAGTTTGCCGACAAACAGTGGGAGACATTGGGCAACAATGGACAAGGCAGTACGAGCCAATACGTCGACCGCGACCTCTTTGGCTGGGGCACGAGCGGCTATGACCACGGCGCCGTTTGTTACCAACCTTGGAGCACGAGCCAAACAAACAACGACTACCTTGTCTATAACAACCGTTACTCTAACCTCTATAACTCGACAGGCAAGGCCGACTGGGGTTACAACGCAATACGTAACGGCGGCAACCAAGAAAACAGCGGATGGCGCACACTGACCAACGACGAATGGACCTATATTATCAATGGACGTAACACTCCTTCAGGTATCCGATTTGCTATGGGTAGTGTGAATGGTGTGGATGGCCTCATCTTGTTGCCCGACAATTGGAATGCCTCTACCTACACGCTGAACAAAACAAATGATGATTATGGAGGTTTCTATGCGAACACAATAAGTGCAACGGATTGGACTACGATTCTTGAAGCCAATGGAGCAGTCTTCTTGCCCAAAACAGTTGGCCGCAATGGGACTTCAATAACTAATAACTGTAATTACTGGTCATCCACTCATAGTGATATTAACCAAGCGTACTGTGTTTATTTTGGCAATAATTATGTCGGTTTTAGTAATTCTACGAATAATCGAAGTACTGGAAATCCTGTGCGTTTGGTGAACCCTGTAAACAATTAATTTCCAAATAAGTAGATGAACAAATATAGTTTACATAATAGACGCGAGATTGCGAGACTTTTTGACTATGACCATTGACAATGACTATGACCATTTCCACGGGGATGCTAAGGTTTCAGCCCTTGGTTGAAGCGGTCATTGTCATAGTCACAAGTCATCGTCTCGAAGTCAAAAGATATTGCAGTTTAATTTTGAACAGTTACTTATAATAAAAGCGAACAAATTGAATTAATGAATAAACGAACAAAAACAGGGCTCACCCTACTCTCGCTCCAAAGGCGTTTCATCAAATTTTCAATATTTTTTTCTCATTTCGTTTGTGTATATCAAATTTATCCTTACCTTTGAAGCCTCAAAACAACCCAAAATAACAGATAAAACGACTCAATATAATACAAATCTATTTAAAACACAGAATATTACACTATACAACACTATGCTACTTCGTTGTTTGGGCTTGACAATAAAAACGTACACCTATTTAAATTAAAAATTAAAACACCATACCATGAAAACAAAATTATTGACAATTGCAACGATGGTTGCCCTCATGTTGGGAACCATTACAAAGGTGCAGGCTCAAGCTCCTTGCCTGCCGCAAATGCACGGACTTATTGAACACCAGAGTGCTTCGTGTGGCATCACACAGATGTTTGCCTTGACAACAGGCTGGAACTGGATTAGCTCTTACATCGAAATGGACGATCCTGTCGAACTGCTACTGATGATAGAATCAGGCTTGGACGGTAACGGCACAGTAATCAAAAATGCCGACTACACCACCTCCTACGAAGATGAAGAGTGGTTTGGCGACTTGGACGACGAAGGTATCATGAACGAGCAGATGTACAAGATTTATGTCACTGCCGACTGCGAGTTTGAACTGCAAGGCACGCCTGCCAATCCTGCCAACCACACTATCACTATCGTTCACGGCTGGAACTGGATTGGTTTCCCCTACTCCCAGACCGTGAGCATTGAGGATGCCCTCGCCGACTTCGAAGCCGAAGAGGGTGACATCCTCAAGACTAGCGAGTCCACCACGAACTTCGAGGATGGCGAATGGTTCGGCGACATCGAGGAGATGATTCCCGGACAAGGATACATGTACTATTCCAACAGCAATGACGAAAAAGAGCTGACCTTCCAGACCGGGGCCAAAGCACACCGCGCCTACCCCAATTTTGGGCAACTCCCGAAGCAATCCTTTAAGGTAATGCCAGTTGAGGGTAACTAACCTTTTCAAAAAACAAGCAATTTAACAGTAAGCCAACGGCACGCCGTTGGCTTCTTTTTTAAAACATAACGGATATGAAAAAGACTTTCACCCTAATTGTATTGGCTCTTATCTGTTTTTGCGGATATGCCCAAACCATCGACCCCATCTTGCTGCAAGAGATAGGGCGAAGAGGTGGTGATGAAAAAATCAAAGTTTTCGTCATCATGAAGTCGCAGTACGACCAACAACAGCTTAACCGCCGTGCTGCCCATTTTACCACCCGCGCTGAAAGGCGCGAGTTTGTGGTGAACGAGTTGAAACGATTCACTGAGGCATCGCAATACGATTTGCGACATTCACTTGCAGAGATGCAACGCAATGAATTGGTAAGTGAGCCTAAGGAGCTTTGGATTGCCAATGCCCTCTGTTTTGAAGCGACACGAGATGCCATCCTTTCCCTGGCCGAACGTAATGATATCCTGGTCATTGGTTTAGACGAAGAGCGCAACTGGCTTCCTGATGGAGTAGAGACCCAACCTGCAGAGCCAACCCGTGAGATCACCTCCAATGTCACCCAAGTGAATGCCGACCAGGTGTGGAACTTGGGCTACACGGGACAAGGCGTGGTGGTGGCCGTCATCGACACAGGCGTCAACTACAATCACCTCGACCTTGCCGACCACCTTTGGGACGGCGGCACGGAATTTCCCAACCACGGCTATGACGTCTACAACACTGACAACGACCCCATTGACGACCACGGCCATGGAACACACTGTGCCGGAACGGTATGTGGCGACGGCACTGCCGGCTCACAAACGGGTATGGCTCCCGACGCAACTTTGATGTGTGTGAAATGTCTCAACTCATCGGGCAGATGCAATGATTCGCACGTGGTCAGTGGCATGCAATGGGCTGTTGACCACGGCTGCGATGTCATTAGCATGTCGTTGGGTGGCCACGGACATTCAGGAGCTGAACAAACCTTTTTACGCAATACATGTGTCAACGTGTTGACTTCTGGAGTAATCGCTTCCATCTCTGCAGGAAACGAAGGCGATCAAATGTCACAGTATCCCATCCCTGATAACATAGGATTGCCTGGAGGTTGCCCGCCTCCCTATCTCGACCCCGACCAACAACTGAACCCAGGCGGTTTGAGTTGCTCGGTATGCGTAGGCGCCGTCAATTCGTCTGACCAAGCAGCCGCTTTCTCTTCTCAAGGCCCTCGTGATTGGTCTAGTAGTGATTATGCCGACTATCTTTTCACGCCGGGTAGTTCGACAGAGTTTGGACTTATTCGTCCCGATGTGTGCGCCCCTGGTGTCAGCATCAAGTCGGCTTACTATGGCAGTAATAATGGCTATACACTTAAGAGCGGTACTTCCATGGCAGCGCCTTGTGTGGCTGGCTGTATGGCTTTGATGTTGAGCAAGAGCCCCAACACCGCACCCGCTGATTTGTGCCGTATTCTGGAGGAAACCGCAGTTCCTTTGTCAACGGGAAAAAGCAACATCTATGGTTGTGGTCGCGTGGATGTGCTGGCCGCCATCAATGCCTTGTATTTAGGACCATTGACTTTTGACTCCTATACTATCAACGACGAATCGGGTAACAACAACGGACAACTCAACCCAGGTGAGGCAGTCACCCTCGACTTCACTTTCGTGAACGAAGAGTCAACAAGCGTTGATGGAGTCACGATAACGCTTTCCACCGAGTCAGACTATGTCACCATCACCAACGGCTCGTTTGCTTTGCCCCATTTCAACGCAGGCGAAACCAAAACCATTGAAGACATCTTTGCTTTCACCTTGAGTGATGACACCCCCGTTACTAGAACGATTCCATTTTTAGCTGAGATATTCATCAACGGTGAATCATTGGGTAATATCAATCTTAACATGATGGTTTACGGACACTTGTTGGACTTCGTTGATGTTACGGTTTTAAACGACAACAATGGCAATGGCTCTTTGGAAGCGGGCGAGACAGCTGATTTGCATGTGGTAATCAACAACAGCGGCAATGAGGATGCCTATTCAGTGGTTGGAACTTTGTCTTCAGCCTTCCCCTATCTTACCATTAATGGCAATGTCGAGACATTTGGCACTGTTGAAGTCAACGGACAGGCTTCGGCTGACTTCAACGTCACGCTTGCCAACAATGCCCCCGATTCATATACAATGGTCTTCTCACTCGACCTCGTCGATACCTATCAAAAACACAGCGAATTGGAATTTGAATTATGGAGGAAAGCCATCACGCTTACCTCCAATCCAGCAGGGGCTGGAACATTGAGCGGAGAAGGCTACTATTCGCAAAATCAAACTTGCACCATTACTGCTGAGCCCAACGAGGGTTATGTCTTTGTGAGTTGGACGTTGGAAGGCACCGTAGTTTCCTATCTCTCCACATATAGCTTCACGGTTGCCAGCGAAGCTGAATATGTGGCGAACTTCCAAACGGTGACCAACGGGGTGGTTATCGGAAACGGAACAGGGACAAATTCCCTCCTTCCCAGTTATTCGTTCTATAACTATACCCTTTCCCAACAGATCTATACAGCTGACGAGCTTGACTTGGAGGCTGGAGAAATATCCAGCGTATCGTTCTTCAACACGGGAACCGCCAAAACACGTCATTACACAATCTATATGGTCAACACGGACAAAACTACATTTGGAAACAGCTACGACTGGATTACCGTCACCGAAGCCGACCAGGTATTCAGCGGTAGCATCAACATGACGGCAGGCAGTTGGACAACCATATATTTCGGCACGCCATTCGCCTACGACGGCACATCTAACATTGCCCTCATCGTTGACGACAACACCGGAAGTTGGTCAAGTGGCATGACTTGTAGGGTGAATAATACCAACGGCAGTCAAGCCATCTATATTTATAGTGACGGTACAAACTACGACCCGTTTAATCCTACTGGTTATTATGGATATCGGTTATCTGTAAAGAACCAGGTCATATTCGGCATGCCGAGCTATGATTACACGGTGACGGTTTCGGCCAATCCTGCAGAGGGCGGTACGGTGACTGGAGGAGAGGGCTTGTATTATTATGGACAAACCTGTACCTTAAACGCCGAGGCTAACGCTGGCTATAGTTTCTACTATTGGATGGAAAACGGCACCATAGTATCCACCGAGGCCCACTATTCCTTCCCCGTTACCGGCAACAGAAATCTGGTGGCTGTATTTGGCGCCCCACTCAACATCACAGTTTCGGCCAATCTTGTGGAAAGCGGCTTTTTATCAGGAGCAGGCGTGTTTGACTATGGAGCCACTTGTACGCTGAAAGCCACTCCCTACGTGGGCTATTGCTTCGTCAACTGGACCAAGAACGGCACTATGGTTTCAACCGACCCCACTTACAGTTTCACCGTGACAGAAGATGCCAATTTTATGGCCAATTTCGCTGCACTTTCACAATCTCTGCAGGTCGTGGCTCAATACTATCCCGATGCTACCAATTCCAATAGCCAATTTGTGAAGGTAAGCTGGGCGAGTTCTACATCATCGGCCCTTGATTCTGGTACATCATCCGACCGCTCCACCTACTGCATCTATCGCGCCAACTGCGACGGCAGCGGACAGCAAATGATTGCCGAAAACATAACGGGAAGCCAATACATTGATGCCGAATGGGCAGAATTGCCCCCAGGCAACTACGCCTATGGCGTCGGCCTCATGGACAGCAGAGGACAAGGGAGCGAAATCCATTGGAACAAAAACGCTGTGGCAGCCAACAACCAAGTCATTGACCTTTCGGATTATGCCAGTCCCATGGCCAACATCGGTAATCCTAATATTCCCTCAAGGGTGAATTACGACGACGGCTGGCTCTACTACGACAATGGTACCATTTACACAAATGTCGGCACATTTAGTAGTACAATGTACTGGGGCATCATGATACCTGCGGCCAATCTTCTTCCCAATGCTGGTTATAATCTGACTAAAGTGGCCTTATATACTTCATTTTCAGGTACCACTACGCTGAACATTTATCTGGGCGGTGACACGGCACCTGCAGGAGACCCCATCGTTGTCCAAGATTTTGATATGCTTGGAAACGGAAGCTTTATGGAAATCGACCTGAACAATCCGGTGCCCATTGATGGCACACAGAATCTATGGATTACTTTCTTTAATCAAACCACGTCCTTCCCTGCCGCTGCATGCGCTTACATGGGCGAACCTAACGGAAGCTGGTTAAGCTCCGACGGCTCATATTGGTATCATTCATCTAGTTACACTTGGATGATCCGAGGCTTTGTGGAAGACACAGGAGATGCCATCAGTTGGTCCAACCGCATTGGAAAACCCTTCGTGTTGAATGAAGGCTGGAACTGGATAAGCTCCTACATCGAGGTAGACAATCCGGTCACAGTCCTTCAGATGCTGGAGGCGGCTTTGGGTGAGAACGGCATGGTCATCAAGAATGCAGACTACACCACCTCCTATGAGGATGAAGAATGGTTCGGCGACTTGGACGACGAAGGCATCATGAACGAGCAGATGTACAAGATTCTTGTCGGTGCCGACTGCTCTATTGAGCTGCAAGGCGTGCCTGCAAATCCCGAGGATCATCCTATCACCATCAACCATGGCTGGAACTGGATTGGATTCCCCTGCGCCCAAGAAGTGAGCCTTGAGGATGCCCTTGCCAGTTTCGAAGCTGCAGAAGGCGACATCCTCAAAACCAACGATTTCACAACCGCCTTCGAGAACGGTGAGTGGTTCGGCGATTTGGAGGACATGAGCCCCGGACAAGGCTTCATGTATTATTCAAGTAGCGCCACTCCAAAGACACTGATTTTCCAAAATGGGGCCAAAGCCCGTCGTGCTTACCCCAATTTTGGAAAGATTAAGAAACAGCCTGTTGAAGTAGTGCCAACAGAAGACAAACCCACGCATTAAGGAATAAACTATTCATTAATAAAAAAAGAGCCAGCGATACATCGCTGGCTCTTTTTTTGTCACACAATGATTCATTTGTAAGGTCCTCTCTTTTGGGTCATATTCAATTAATTCACATAATAACTAAGATTTTATACCCTTTTTTCATTTTATTTGCTTATTAATCCAATTGTTTTTATCTTTGCTGCCAAATCTTGAAGCTGGATTTGCATATTGAGATTGTATTTCAAAAAAACAAATATTTCATTTTTTAAAACTACTGTTATGAGGAGATTTTTACAAACCATGGTTCTCATTGCGGTGATTGCTATGTCGACAAGTCTCGCAATGGCACAGACCTTTACTTATCCGGTAAAGGGCAAACAAGGTTTCTCATTGTCAGAGAAAACCAGAGATGGGCTTCATGTCAGCTACAACCTGGGCCAGTTTACCTTGAGCCCACTTAACTATCGAGGTGAGAGCATGTCAGAAATCAGTATTTCAGGCATGGTCCTGCCCAACAATGAAGGTTGTCCTAACTTGCCAGTGGAGAGTCGCCTGTTGGCGGTTCCCCAAGGGGCAAATGCACGACTAAATGTTGTCAATGTTGAGAGCGAGATCGTAAGGAATGTGGATATCGCTCCTGCCTTACGCATCCAAGCCGAAAACGAGGAACCTGAATTCAATTATGTGAAAAACCGGGAGGTTTATTCGAAAAATGCTTTTTATCCCGAACAACCTTTCACAATCGACAGGACGTCTATTCGTGGCGTTGATGTCGTTGCGGTTTCAGTTTCACCGTTCCAGTATAACCCGGTAACCAAGGAACTGAAGGTGTACACCAATATCGAGCTGTCGGTAAGCTACGAAGGTGGCAATGGGCATTTTGGTGACGACCGTCTGCGTTCACCTTATTGGGATCCCATCCTCGCCGCTGAACTGATGAACTACGACCAGTTGCCCGTCATCGACTACGCCGCCCGTATGCAACAATGGCTGCGCGATGAGGCCGACGGTGCCGAATACCTCATCATTACACCCAACAATGATGGCTGGGCAGAGTACGCCAATCAGTTGAAGGACTACCGCACGCGCCAGGGCATCCTCACCAAAGTGTATCGCCTTGATGAACTGCCTGCCTCCACTACGGATGAAATGAAGGCTTGGTTCCACAACGCCTATAACACTTGGACGATACCGCCTGTCGCCATTTTGCTGTTTGGCGACCACGGTACCGACATGGGTCAATATATCCCTGCCGAAACTGTTTCACATCCCACTGAAGGCTCTTGCATCACTGATAACGGCTATGCCGACCCAACGGGCGACAACTTGCCAGACATAGTGTTATCGCGCCTCGTGGCTGCCAATGCCACTGAAGCTCAGATGATGGTGAGCAAGCAGATTGAATATGAGTATACCAGCCCCAATATGGATGCTTCGACTTACGATCAACCTATCACAGCATTAGGATGGCAAACAGAGCGTTGGTTCCAAATCTGTTCGGAAGTCGTTGGAGGGTATTGGAGAAACCAAGGAAAACATCCTGTTCGTATCAATGAAATCTATGGTGGCACACCAGGTAGCATTTGGTCATCTAACCAAAACACTGCAACTGTTGTAGATTATTTTGGCCCCAACGGACAAGGTTACATTCCAGCCACACCAGCCGAACTTGGCGGTTGGACAGGAGGCACAGGAACACAAGTTGTCAACGCGGTTAACAGTGGTGCCATGTTGCTCCAACACCGTGACCATGGCAATTACCTGGGATGGGGTGAACCAAATTTCAACACCAGCTATGTCAACCAGATGAACAATGTGGGCAAGATGACCTTTGTAAATACCATCAATTGTCAGACAGGTGCCTTTAACTATAGTTCAAACTGTCTCATCGAAGCTTTCATGAGGCGCACCTACAATGGCCAAAATGCAGGTGCTGTGGGCTGTCTTGGACCTACCCAAACATCATTTTCGTTCGTCAACGATACCTATGTTTGGGGATTAATGGACCAATATGACCCCGATTTCCTTCCCGATTATGGCCCCTACGCTAGCTACGAGGGCAACTGGCAACCTGCCTTTGGTAATGTCGCAGGAAAATATTTCCTTCAACAAAGCTCCTGGCCCTCCAACCCCAGCGAAAAAGCCATCACCCATAAGATGTTCACCGCCCACTGCGACGCTTTCTTGAGACTTTACACCCAAGTGCCCAGGACGATGGATGTGGCGCATTCCTCTGTAGTTGTGGCTGGTTATGGTGCCATGACGGTTTCGGCACCTGAAGGATGCACGATCAGCTTAGTGAAAGCTAATCTTGACGGAGGTTGGGACATTCTTGCTGTAGCAACGGCTACAGGTAGCTCGCAAACAATCGAGTTTGAGCCTCAAGTGCCACCTACGGTTATTAATATTGTGGTTACGGGTCAAGACTATCTTCGTTATGAAGACACCATTGAGGTGGTGCCAGCCGAAGGGTCATACATTGTGGTGGATAGCTATACTCCCAATGCCACTCCTGTCAATCAGCAAACTTCGCTTAGCATGAATTTCAAGAATGTTGGATTGGATGCCACGTCAGGTACAACCTCTGTAACCATTAATTCGACTGACGACAGACTGACCATTATTGACGGAATAGGTCAATTTGGTGCACTGGGCAGCAATCAAGTCGTTTCGTTGGAAAACGAATTCAGCTTCATCATTGCACAAGATGTTCCCGACAATACAAAATTCCACCTCAATGTCACCATGACTTGTGGAGGAGAAACATGGACAGGTGTGGTTACCATCACTGCAACCCAAGCCATACCCGAATACGTGGGCATGTCATGGGCAGAGATGTTCGATGCGGGAGAAACGCTGACCCTCACCGCCATATTCAAGAACAATGGTCACTATATGGCTACCAATGCCGTGGCACATATCGCTTCCACGAGCCAATATCTCAACATAGTCAACGAATCTTATGAGATAGGCACTCTTGAGGCCAATTCGCAAGTGGAATGCACATTCGATGTCACTATCGCTTCCAATTGCCCTGACACAGAGCAAATGCCAATTACTTTCACCTTGAATGCCGATGGCGGTTTGCATGCCGAAGGTTCGGAGATATTAAGGAACATCATTATCACCGTCGTGGCCAATCCAGAAAACGGCGGCACGGTTACCGGAGGAGGAAAACACGGTCCTGGCTCAACCTGTACAATCACAGCTGCGGCGAATGCTGGCTATGTCTTTAATAGTTGGACATTGAATGGCACTGCAGTTTCCTACCTGTCCACTTATAGCTTTACCGTTTCTGATGACGCCGTATATGTGGCGAATTTCCAATCGGTGACCAACGGCGTGGCTATAGGTGATAGCGAGGGAACAGAAGACCATCTCCCTAGTTATTCTTATTTCTCTTACACTTTGTCGCAACAGATTTATACTGCCGAAGAAATGAATTTGGGCGCTTGCGACATTTCCAGTATTTCCTTCTTCAACGCGGGGTATTCCAAGACCCGCAGCTATGACGTTTACATGGTGCATACCGACAAAGCCGCTTTCGACAGCGGTTCTGACTGGATTACAGTTACGGAGGAGGATCGGGTGTACAGTGGCAGTGTCAGCATGAGTAAGGGTGTTTGGACTACCATCTATTTCGCCACGCCTTTTGCCTACGACGGTACGTCCAACGTCGCCTTGATTGTGGACGACAATTCCGGAAGTTGGAGTAGCAATAACATGTCTTGCCGCGCTTTCTCTACCGAAAACAATCAGGCTCTTTATGCCTATGGCGACTACACCAATTATGACCCGACTAACCCAACCAGTTATAATGGTAACCGACCAATGGTAAAGAACCAGGTCATCTTCGGCATTGCCAGTTATGATTTCACGGTGACAGTTTCAGCCAGTCCCGAAGAGTGCGGAACGGTGAGTGAAGGTGGTCTTTTCTATTATGGTCAGCAAGCCACCGTGTCGGCAACGGCCAATGAAGGCTATTGTTTCTACTATTGGAAGGAAAACGGCACTTCGGTATCTACGTCAGCCAATTATTCATTCGCCGTCACTGGCAACAGGAACTTGGTCGCTGTTTTCGGATTGCCGCTTGAGATTACAGTCTCGTCCAATCTGGAGGAAGGTGGCACGGTTACAGGAGCAGGTGTATTTGACTACGGTGCCTCGGCCACCATTATCGCCTCAGCCAACGAAGGTTATGTGTTCTACAGGTGGACGTTGAACGGCTCGCCGGTTTCCTATCTCTCCACCTACACTTTCCAGGTGACTTCCTCTTCCAATTATGAGGCAGAGTTTGAGTTGGTTTCGAATGGCCTTGCCATTGGCGATGCAACCTCATCGAACAATTACCTTCCCAGCTATTCATACTATTGCTATACCTTGTCGCAGCAAATCTACACCGCCAGCGAAATCAACTTAGAGGCTGGTGACATTTCCAGTATTTCTTTCTTCAACACGGGATACTCCAAGACCCGCAACTATGACATCTACATGGTAAACACCAACAAGACTGCTTTCGAAAGCGGTACAGACTGGATTACCGTTACGGAGAACGACCTTGTATTTAGTGGAAACGTTACCATGACCACCGGTAATTGGACAAACGTTTATTTAACCACGCCTTTCTCCTACGACGGTACCTCCAACGTTGCCCTTATCGTTGATGACAACTCAGGCACTTGGTCAGGCGGAATAATGTCTTGCAGGACATCTGAGACCACCGACATTCAAGCCATCTATGTTTATAGTGACGGTACTAACTACGACCCACTCAATCCTTCGCTATACAATGGAACCCGCTTGACCGTGAGAAACCAGGTGATTCTCCGCTGGCCCAGTACAATTACGGCCACGGCCTCTCCTTCAGTAGGTGGTACAGTGAGTGGCTCGGGAAGCTATGGCCATGGCTCGACTTGCACCTTGACGGCCACACCCAACACGGGCTACTATTTCTTGAATTGGACTGAAAACGGCACGGTGGTTTCCTATGACAACACCTATTCCTTCACCGTCAATGGCGACAGGAACCTTGTGGCCAACTTCATCGAAGGAGAGTCGACTTGTACAATTTCCTTCGACTTATACGATTCCTACTACAATGGATGGAACGGAAACTACTTGGTCGTTGATTATGGCAATGGCTCTACCGAACAGCTTACCTTGGAAAGCGGCTCGTCGATTTCATACATCCGCGAAGTCGCAACTGGAAGCAATATTGCCTTGTCTTGGATTTCGGGCAGCTACACCTACCAATGCTCTTTCGATGTCACATTTGGAAACGGCGTCCCGATTTACCATGGCTCGGGGCTCAGTTCCAGCTTCCAGCAAGAACTGAACATCAACTGTGCAGTGGCTACTGCCCCTCACACCATTGTTGCCGTTGCCGACCCTGAGGAGGGAGGCTCCGTGGAAGGTGCAGGCACTTACGAAAGCGGTACGAATATCACGCTGACGGCCACGCCCAATGCAGGCTACTCCTTCTGCTATTGGTCTGAAAATGGCCAGCAGATTTCGACAAATGCTACCTATTCCTTCCTGGTCAATGCCGACCGAGATTTAGTGGCACATTTCTCCCTGCCGTTGAGCATTTCCGTTACAAACAATCTGGCTGAAGGAGGAACAACAACAGGAGCAGGTGTGTTCAATTATGGAGCATATTGCACCTTGACAGCCACGCCCAACGAGGGCTATCTGTTCCTCAACTGGAACAAGAATGGTGAAGTGGTCAGTTGCAACGCCAATTACAGCTTTAGTGTCACGGAAGATGCCGAGATTGAAGCCGTCTTTATGCTTCTTGAGGGTAAGCATATAGGACAAGGCGAGTCGACCAACGCGTATCTGCCTAGCTACTCCTATTTCTGCTACTCCCTCACTCAGCAGATTTATACCCCCGATGAGATTGGTGCAGCAGGTAGCATCACCTCCATCTCCTTCTACAACGCAGGCAACACCAAGACCCGCAAATTCGACATCTACATGGTGCATACCGACAAGGCCAGCTTCGAGAACAGCTCGGATTGGATTACCGTTACTGAAGCCGACCGCGTCTATAGCGGCAGCAACACGGTGATAAACAAGGGCTACTGGACTACCTTTGTCCTCGACACGCCTTTTGCCTACGACGGAACCTCGAACCTCGCCATCGTCATTGACGACAACATGGGCAGTTGGACCTCTTCGCCTCACATGAGCTGCCGCGCGTACAACGCCACTGGTAGCCAAGCCATCAACGTTTACAGCGATGGCGTCAACTATGACCCAACCAATCCCTCGGGATACAACGGCTCCCTATGGTCAGTGAAGAACCAGTTGATTCTGGGCATTAATAGTGAGCAGACTATCCAACTGACCCAAGGCTGGAACTGGATAAGCTCCTACATCGAGGTAGACAATCCGGTCACAGTCCTTCAGATGCTGGAGGCGGCTTTGGGTGAGAACGGCATGGTCATCAAGAATGCAGACTACACCACCTCCTATGAGGATGAAGAATGGTTCGGCGACTTGGACGACGAAGGCATCATGAACGAGCAGATGTACAAGATTCTTGTCGGTGCCGACTGCTCTATTGAGCTGCAAGGCGTGCCTGCAAATCCCGAGGATCATCCTATCACCATCAACCATGGCTGGAACTGGATTGGATTCCCCTGCGCCCAAGAAGTGAGCCTTGAGGATGCCCTTGCCAGTTTCGAAGCTGCAGAAGGCGACATCCTCAAAACCAGCGGTTTCACTACGATATTTGAGGATGGCGAGTGGTTCGGCGACATCGAGGAGATGATTCCCGGACAAGGCTATATGTACTATTCCAACAGCACCGAGCCCAAGACCTTAATCATCTCGACAGGCGCCAAGATGCATCGTGCCTATCCCAATTTCGGAAAGCTCCCGAAGCAAGTGAAAAAGGCGAAACCTACCGATGGCAACTAATTCTTAATTAATGAGAAGTATTACTGAAGCCCGCAGCATGCTGCGGGCTTTTTTATTTATCAATAGGTGAGATAAAAGATATTTTTTCCCTTTTTTTTCATTTTTTTTCTCCATTTAAAAAAAAAGCCCTATTTTTGGCCGTTTAATAGTATGCAATAATTATCTCATTATAACTCAACTACTTAACAATCAATAAGTTAATACCGACTAATTCACTTAATTATTAACCTAAATTCAATCAAAATGAAAAGTAAAAGACTACTTCTCATGCTGCTAATGGCACTATTGGTGCCGTGGGCGGCAATGGCGCAGCAAGCCATACCCTATTCGTATGGCTTCGAAGACAACGACCTATCCGTCGACGGTTGGTCTGCCCAAATCACTTCAACCTCTTCTGGTATTGCTACTGCGGCAGCCCATGACGGTACGTATGGTTTCCGTTTTAACTATTCAGAACAGGATGCCTACCTTGTATCACCTGTACTTACGGGTACTGAAAGTGGTGTTGCCTTGAGTTTCTACTACAAGGAATACTCCAGTACTTATGGCGATGAGCAATTCTATGTCGGCTATACTACTGACGAGACTGTTACTGACCCAAGTACTTTCACTTATGGCAACATAACCACTGCTTCGCTGTCATGGCAACTGTATGAGGCGACACTTCCCGCAGGAACCAAAAAAGTGGCCATCAAGTATGTGTATAACGACGCATTCTACCTCTACCTTGACGACTTCAGTTTCGAAGCTCCATCAAGTTGCCCCAAGCCTACCGACTTGGCCTTCACCCTCACCCCAGGCGATGGCACCGTGGCTACATTGAGCTGGACCTCAGATGCCGATGCTTGGCAGATTTGCCTCAATGGCGATGAGACCAATCTCATTCCTGCTACTACCAATCCTTACACGATCACTGGTCTTACCCCAGAAACGACCTACACCGCTAAGGTACGCGCCAACTGCGGCAGCGAACAGAGTGATTGGAGCAACGAGGTGACCTTCAAACCCACCAATGCTTACCAACTCACCGTGAACGACGGCACCACCACCAATGATTATGTGCCGATTTATGGTTATTATGTTGACGCAATCACCAAGAGCCAGTTCATCATTCCTGCCGAAAACTTGGCAGACATGGCCTGGGGCACCATCAACAAGATGACCTTCTATGCTGCAGCCGACAAGAATTGGGGCGCTGCCCAATTTGAGGTTTACATGACCGAAACCAGCGAAACCACTTTGTCTGCACTCGCCGACTACGGCACCATGACAAAGGTCAAGAACGCTGGCAGCCTCAGCATCAGCGGCAATGTGATGGTGGTTGAGTTGGATGCTCCTTATCAATACATGGGCGGCAACCTGATGATTGGTTTCCTCCAAACCGTTACTGGTACTTATTCAAGCTGCTCTTGGTACGGCGTTTCTGCCACTGGTGCTTCCATGGGCGGTTATGGTAGCTCTATCAGCCAGCAGAACTTCCTGCCCAAGACCACCTTCGAATACACGCCTGGCGAACAGCCTGCATGCATGTGGCCCACCAACCTCTCTGTGAGCAACGTGACTGCCCGCACTGCCGACCTGAACTGGACTGAAAATGGCGAAGCCAAAGCATGGGAAGTGGAAGTTGTCAGTGAATACACCACCACTTGGAATGCAGACGCTATTCCTTTCACCTTGCAGGGTCTTGAACCTGAAACCGAATACACGGTGAGAGTTCGCTCCGTCTGCGACACGGAGGTTTATAGCGACTGGTCTACTCCTGTCACCTTCACCACCGACGCGTTGTGCCACACTCCCCTTAACCTGTACGCTGACGAAATCACCGCCTACACGGCCCATCTCAGCTGGGAAGGTGTAGAAACCACCTACGACTTGAGATATGCAGTCCTGCCTACTACCCGTAACACTACCCATACCGTCAAGTTGACTGACATTATCAATCTTAGCTCGGCTGATTACAACGCCAACCAACAAGTTTCTGCCGCCTCCAACGCACGACCCAACGGCACAAGAGGCGAACAGCTCAGAGACGGATGGTATTATTATGACAATGGAAATTACAATACCAGCTTTGGCGCAGGTGGCTCCATGTCCTGGGCTACCATGTTCCCAGCAGGTACGTTTACTGAAAACGTACTGACCAAGATTGCCGTGTACGAGGCCGCTAGTTATGCTGAGCCTATGACGGTCTATGTGTGTGACGGTGAAACCGCACCTGAGAATGTTCTCTACACTGAAGAATTTGAGGTTGTAGCCGGCAATGACTTCCATATCGTTACTTTGGCTGATCCCGTTATTATCGATCCTTCACAGAACCTCTGGCTAGTCTTCCATTCTTCAGACAGCTATCCAGCTGCTGTCTGCCAATACGCTAGCGCTGATGAAAATGACGCAAATAACCGTTGGTGCAGCTTCGATGGTTCGACTTGGTACGACCTCGCCGACGTTGGTGGAGCAGCCACCTATGGCTGGATGATTCGTGCCTATGTTGAGACTATTAATATTGACAACTTGACTTGGGTTGAAGTGCCTAGTCTCGAGGCCTTTGAGTATGACATGACCGATCTTACTCCTGAAACGCATTATATCGCTCAGGTTCGCGCCAACTGCGGCACCGAGAACGGTGTAAGCAATTGGATTACCACCACCTTCACTACGGATCCCACATGCTTGATCCCGACCGATTTGGCTGTCGTTGAAAATCCCACGGCACACACGGTCACCCTCAGCTGGACAGAGAATGGCGATGCTACCTCATGGGATGTGGAAGTCGCTGGTTCCTACACCACCACTTGGACAGCTACCGAGTATCCTTATACTGTGGTTGGTCTCGAACCCGATACAGAGTATTCATTCAGGGTTCGCGCCCGTTGCTCTGACACTGACTTCAGCGAATGGTCAATCCATGTCACTGCCACCACCGACATCGCCTGCTACGCTCCCACTTCTCTTGCCGTGGCCGATATCACAGCCAATTCAGCTCTTGTCAGTTGGGCCTCTGACGCAAACAGCTGCGATTTGAGATATGCGCCTAACATTGAAAACGAAGGCGACAGCTGGCTCGTTTATGACGATGGCGTTTATGCCACTAATATTGGCTCCTCTGCAGCCAGCACAAGGACCTGGGCTGTGATGTATCCTGCAAGCATGTTGGATGGCAATACCATGTTGTCCATGCTCTCGATTTATGAAAACTCCAATATTGAAAGTAACATCACCATTAACATCTATCAAGGTGGTGAAACAGCTCCCGAGACGCTGCTCTATACAGAGGTCGTCGTTCCTATGAACGCTGGATTCCATAATGTCCCGCTTACCGAGCCTGTGACCATCGATCCTACCCAAAACCTGTGGATTGCCCTTACGGCTACCGGCCCGTATGTAATGCCTGCTTGCGCAGTCAACGATGCTAACAACAGATGGATTTGCACTGATGGCGTGTGGCAAGAATTGACCTCAGAACTTTCCGACTACGGCTGGATGATTCGCGCCTATGTTGGTGGTGCCTTGGATTGGGTGAATGTTACCGGCCTCACCGAATACCAGTACGCTTTGGCCAACCTTGAGCCTGAGACCGAATACATCGTTCAAGTGCGTTCCAACTGCGAAGAAGAAGGCTACAGCTGGTGGACGGAAGCCACCTTCACCACCCTTTCCGACTGCATTGCTCCTGAGGATCTGGCTGCTGCCAACGTTACGGCCACCACTGCCGACCTCAGCTGGACTGGCTATAAGGACAGCTATGACGTGAGATACTATGCGGTAGAAAACACCTTCGCCGACCTCTCCGCTGACTTTGAGGATGGAGTGATTCCGACCGAAATAGTCAACGATGCAACTCATGCTTGGATTATCGTTGAAGATGGAGAAGGCGGCCACTACATCCAAAGCAGCAACGCTGGCGTGTCCAGCTCCACCTCTGCCATTTCAATGACAGCAACCATCGGTGAGGGCGGTGGCACCATCGCATTCGACGCACTGTGCATGGGTGAAGGTTCAAGCACCTACTGGGATCACTGCGACTTTGTTATTGATGGCGAGACAATGTTTACTCACGGTGCCGACCTGCAAGAATGGACCAGCTACAGCTACGATGTTGAAGCAGGCGAGCACACCTTCACCTGGAGTTACACTAAGGACAGTTCCGTGAATCCTACTGGCGATTACTTTGCAGTTGACAACCTCTCCGTTAGCAATATGATCACCTCTGTCATCACTTGGGGCCCTGTCGTTGTGGAAGAGGTTACCTCACCTTACACTATCACCGGCCTCACACCCGAAACCGAATACTTTGCCCAAGTGAAGGGCCATGGCTGCGACGACACCAATTGGAGCGAAGCTATCAGCTTTACCACGCTTGAGCAAACCACTGTCACCCAGACGCTCGAGTTGACCGAAGGCTGGAACTGGATCAGCTCATACATCGAAATGGACGATCCCGTCGACCTGCTGCTCATGCTCGAAGAAGGCCTGAACGGCAACGGCA
>Ga0247611_10001118_pt1 | contig 49503 bp, 32 predicted proteins | sample 177DNAGHGhighgp2_FD_192422 | JGI IMG/M metagenome (GOLD analysis project Ga0247611, IMG submission 192422) | Sheep rumen microbial communities from Palmerston North, Manawatu-Wanganui, New Zealand - 1770 DNA GHGhigh gp2 | ecosystem: Host-associated > Mammals > Digestive system > Stomach > Rumen... | reverse complement strand
GCCGCCATGCCCACGCCGAGACCCAGCATGTCCCCCACGATGCCGCTGCCGCCGCCCGCGGAAACAGCCGGGCCCATGTTGCCGATGCCCTCGGCGTAGGCCTTCTGGACCTCAGCCTGCAGCACGTCCTTCTGGGTGTAGCCCTTGGCGGCCATGACCTCCGCCTCGGTGAGCCCCGCCATGCGCTGGGCCTGAGCCTCCGCCTGGGCGGCGATGACCTTGCGCTCCGCCTCCCGCTTGGCTACCTCGGTCTCGGTCATCTGCCGCTGGAGCTCCGCCTCCCGCCGGGCCGCTTCGATGGCCGCCTTGCTCTGCTCCTGGGCGGTCCGGTACTGGGCTTCGCTCTGGGCCTGGGCGGTCTTCACCGTGGCCTCGGCCTGGATGACCCGGGTCTGGAGCACGATGGTGTGCAGGTCCCGGATGCGCTTGAAGTTGGGGTCCTCCTCGGGCAACACCACATGGGTCACGTAGAAGGTGGGCACCGTGAGGCCGTACTCCTCGAACCCGGCTTTGATCTTGCCCCCCAGCACGTCGGAGATCAGGTCCAGCTTCTCGTCCACCTCCAGGATGTCGATGGCGTTGTCCTTGATGACCGCCCCCAGATTCCCCTTCACCGTGCTGATGATGAGGGGCCGGAAGGCCGCCTGCAGGGACTTGGTGAACCCGGGCCCGTCCTCCCAGGCGATGCCCCGCATGGTGCCCACCAGCTTCACGAGAAGCTTGCGGGAGTCCTCCACGGCCAGGCTCATCTCGCCGCTGGCCCCCAATTCGAGGGGCACCCCCGTCAGGGGGTCGATGAAGCGCACCTTGTCCGGCGTGCCCCACTTGATGGCCATCTGCTCGGTCTTGTTGATGAAGTAGACCTCGCAGTGGAAGGGGGTCTCGCCGCCGGTGGTCCGGTTCAGGATCTTCCCGATTTTCGGAATGTTCTGCGTTTCGAGCGTGTAACGCCCCGGTCCGAACAGATCCAGGGCCTGTCCGTTCAGCATAAAGACCGCTTCCTGACTCTCGTGGACGATGAGCTGGGACATGCTGTTGAAGTCCTCATAGGGGTGCTTCCATACAAAGGTGCTGTTGTCCCCCTCGTACTTGATCACGTCTGCAATATGCGCCATATTGTGCTCCTCTCCGTATATCCTTTAGGATAATTATTTCTGTTCTTTATGTCTTCCAAGATTTTCCTTCGCTGCATATAGCAGTTTTTTTCACTTCATACGACGGCCGCCTCACGGCGGATAACGCAAACGCTCCGCGCTTGCAGATTGCGGGCTTCGCCCGCTTAGATCAGCGCCTACGGCGCAGTGGAAGAATTAGGATTTGAAGATTCAAGATCCGAGATTTATCCACAAAGCGGGGCGAACAGCGTCACTAACGTCGTCGACACCGAGACCGTAGTCAATGACGGAGCCGTCATAGAGGACAAAGGCAGCGTAATTAGAATTGTATCCAGGCGACCGCAGCCACCACCAGCAATTGCCGTTATTGCCCTTGTATGCGCCCTGGGCATAACAATAATCTGTTCCTTTGCACTGCCTCGCGCTGTTTGAACTGAAATACTTGTATACTTCCGTAATGCTCAGAAGGAACACCTTATCCGTTGTATCGTTGCCGGGAGACGTGCTGTATGATGGGTTCTTATCCGCTGTTACGGTTGTTGTTTGAATCATGTTCTGTTCGTCTGAGCTGAACGCATTGCTGATAAACGTTCCGTTCAGCCATTTGCGCAGGGAACTGGTTTCCCATGTTCCATCTGCGAAATTCGAATTGTATCTCTGACAATCCAGTGCGAATCTACTGATAAGAAGGGCTCTGTTTCCTTCTTTTGCGAGAACGATCCACTCGATAGCCTCTTTCCCGTTTGAAGCAACGTTATCCTGTTCGTATGAACCGAAGAAGACCACTGATCCAACCTCTGTAGCAGAGAGCTTTTGCTTGACCTCATTGATCTTTGCTGCACTGTCAATTTTCTCCGGCAGCTGGATGTCTGTCCAGTCGGAGACATCAAGCTTGCCGTTAACTTTTGAACCCACAGCAACCATAGTACCATTTGCTTTTAGACCAACAACATGCGACTGCCCCGCAGCGACAGCCACAATGTCTTTCCACTGGGATACATCGAGTTTTGTCTTCATCTCTTCGGAACCCGCTATCACCACCGTACCGTCCTTCTTGAGCCCTATGGTATAAAAGCCTGTTGCCGATATAGCCGTAATATCGGTCCAGCCAGATACATCACATTCGCCGTGCTCATTCGATCCTGCGGCCACCACGAAACCATCGGCCCTCAAGCCAACAATATGGCTTCGGCCTGCCGCGATGGACACGATATTTTTCCAACCGGATACGTTCCCCACATTGCCATATGCAACTACAGAACCGTCTGCTTTCAGGCCCATCACATGATATTCGCTTGCCGCGACAGCCGTAATATCGGTCCAACCAGACACAGCCGGTATACTCCTTCCTGCCACTATCACGGTACCGTCCGCTTTCACGCCAAAGGTATTAGAGGCATTTGCAGCGATGGAAACAATGTTCGTCCAATCGGAAATCTCACATTGACCGCGATTGTCTGTCTGATCTCCCGTAAACTCAGTGGCCACCACAGTGCCGTTCGCTCTTAGGCCAACGGTATGTCCCCACCCGACGGCTACCTCCACTATGTCCTTCCAGCCGGACACGTTACATTGACCATGATCGTTTGAGCCTGTTGCCACAACGGTACCGTCTGTTTTAATGGCAACGGTGTGATTACTCGCCGCAATGGCGCTATGAACGGCATGCTGGTCCCAGAACTCCTTAGGATATTTGGGATTTGAGTAAATTATGCCTGCCGTCTGTGTCGGTTTAGGGGCCGCTTGCTGCTTCTCCGGCAGGCGGATATCCGTCCAGGCGTAGACGTTGCATTGGCCGTCATCTTTCCGACCCACCGCCGCCACCGTGCCGTCCGCCTTCAGACCTACCGTATGTTGGCTGCCTGCCGCAATGGCTACGATATTCGTCCAGTCGGATACATCGCATTGACCCCAATTGTTAGCGCCTACGGCTACCACCGTGCCGTCGGCCTTCAGGCCTACGGTGTGAAATTCACCTGCCCCGATGGTTACGATATCCGTCCAGGCGGACACGTCGCATATACCATCTCTGCCCGAGCCGACCGCGACTACAGTACCATCTGCTTTCAACCCCACCGTATGGGAACCGCCTGCAGCGATGGCTACGATATCGGCCCAGCCGTCTACATCGCATTCACCATACCTATTCCAGCCCACCGCCACCACGGTGCCGTCCGCCTTCAACCCCGCCGTGTGCGCATCACCTGCCACGATGGCCACGATATCCGTCCATTCAGACACGTTGCATTGGCCGCTCGCGTTCGTGCCGACAGCCACCACCGTGCCGTCCGTCTTCAGGCCCACGGTATGATCTCCGCCTGCAGCGATGGCTACGATATCGGCCCAGCCGTCTACGTCGCATTGACCGCTCCCGTTATAGCCCACCGCCACCACCGTGCCGTCCGCTTTCAAGCCCACCGTATGGTACCCGCTCGTCGCCACGGAAACGATATCCTTCCAATCGCGCACGTTATATTGACCATGATCATTGGCGCCGGTAGGTCTCACGCTGCCGTTGACTCTCAGTGCGACCGTCATTGCTTCTCCCGCCGCAATGGTATTCCGCACGGCATGCTGGTCCCAGAATTCCTTGGGGTATTTCGGATTGGAGTAGTTTATGCCGGGCTCCTGCGTCGGCGCAGTAGTCGGCGTAGCGGTGATGATCGGGGCATCGGCTGCTTCAGGCGTAGATGCCGCTTCCATCGGCACGGGCTGCTCCACATCTACTTCCTTCTTGGCGCGGATGCCCGGCAGGACCACAACCACGGCCACGGCGATGAGGGCAACAGCGATCAGGCCAACGACAAGAGGGGTCCAATTCGGCTTTCCGTTCTTCCGGTGCTCGGCGGCAGCCAGGTCCTGCTGCTCCTTCTGCTGGCGCTTGAGACGTCTGGCCTCCTCCTTGGCCTGAAGCTCCTGGATCTTGTTCTGGCAGATGAACAGCTGCTTGTCCGCATCCTTGTAGCCCGAAATGGTGCCGAAGAGCCGCGCCGCTTCTTCCAGCTCCGCCATGGAACGGTAGGAGGCCAGCTTCACGGCGTTCCGGTAGACCTGCTCCTTGCGGATGCCCTCCGCCTTCTCCTTGCATTTGAGGCTCCTGTCCCGGGCGTCCCGGTGTTCGGGGATGCTGGCGAACAGCTCCGCTGCCTTTTCATACCCGTCCTCGGTGTCCCGGCGGGCAAGGTCCGCCGCCTTTTGATAGATCTGCTCCTGCCGGAGGTCCTCTGTCCCCGCGGCGCAGGCGGCGATCTGTTGCTGAGCGTCCCTGTATTCCGGGACGGAGGACAGGAGCTTTGCAGCCTCCCTGTACCCTTCCGCCGTTCCCTTGCCCATGAGCTGAAGCGCCCGCTGATAGACGCCGTCCTGCCGGATGGTCTCCGCCCTTTGGAGGCAGGTTTCCCGCTGCTTCGCCGCGTCCGAATGATCGGTGATGGCGGCGAACAGCTCCGCGGCCTTGCGGCAGGAGGGCTCCGTGTCCTCCCGCATCAGGGCGGACGCCTGCTGGTAGATGCCCTCCCGGCGTACCGTCTCCGCCTTCTCGATGCATTCGTCCACCTTGGCCCTGGCGTCGCCGTAGTCCGGCACGGAGGCGAACAGCTCCGCCGCCTTGCGATAACCCTGCTCGCTCCGTTCGCTCATGATGGCCAGGGCCTGCTGGTAGACTCCCTTCTGCCGGGCGGTCTCGTTTCTCTCTTGGATATAGGCCGTGACGCCGGTCAGCTCCTGCCGGAGCTTGTCGTTCCCGAAGCGCATGGCCTTGGCGTAGTTGCTTTGATCCTCGAAGGGCTGGGGCTGGTCCTTCAGCGCTTCCCGCTTGCGCACGTGGAGCTCCGTCATGAGCTTGCCCAGATAGGCTTCTCCGTTCTCCGGGTCCATGTCCAGAACCTTCTCGCAGTATTCGTCGGCGCTCTGCCAGTCCCCGTCCTCCAGGAACAGGAAGGCACGCTTCAGCAGCGGCGTCACGGCGGGATTGGTCGCCGATTGGACCACCACAGTTTCCTTCACGGTTTGCGCCTTGGGTTTTGCTGCATTCAAAACCTTATTCACGCCTCGGATCAGGTCCTGGATGAACCCGATCTTGCTCATGTCGTAGGACTGGAGCACGGAAAGGGCTTCGGGGAGATCATAGGGATCCATATCCCGATAGCAGGGAAGAAGGAGCTTGGAACGATCCTTGCGCATGAGGGAAAGGAAGCGGCTCCACTCGTTCTTCACCCACACGGCGTTGGCGTGCTCCGCGCTGGTGGTGACCAGGATCATGACTTTAGCACTGTTCAGGGCGGCGAAGATATAGGGCTCATACTCCGTGCCCGCCTTGTCCTCCAGGGTGATGCGGGAAAAGAAGACCCGCCGCCCCTGCTCCATGAGCTGGTAGTAGATGTCCTGGGCATAGAGGCTGTCCCGGGTGCGGCTGCCGTCCTCCTCGGTTTCCTTGTAGCAGAGGAATACGTCGAAGGGCTCCTCGTTCCGGGAGGTGGCCAGGATCCCTCGCTGGACCTCGGCGATCTTGGCGGCGTCCTTCTGATACTGGCGGCGGGTGACGCCGTCGGAATGCTCCAGCGCAGCGAGATAGTCCACGTCCTCCAGGAAGCTGTCGAAGCTGGCCCGGTGACAGGTGGGAAGATATTCAAGTGTGTTCGGGTCCTCCACGTACTCGATGCCGAACCGGCACAGGGCGCAGCACCAGTGGGCCTCGGCGTCGTTCTCGTCCTCCTGGACGATGCGCTCATACACGGCCAGCGCCTTGTCGAACTCGCCGGTCCTGCGGAAATGGTTGCCCCGGTTGAACATAGCCGCCCGCTGCTCGTCGTCCACCTTGGGGAAGGTCATGGTGCTCCCGCAGTATTCGCAGGTCCCAAAGGTTTTGTCCGCGGAGAGCTCGATATCGCCCCCGCACATCTTGCACTTCAGAATCGCCATATGCTCTCTCTCGCTCCGTGCTTACTTTATGCTTCCTTGTCCACGATTTCCAAGTGTTCCAATGTGAATTCGATACTCTTGGTGATGATTTCATTTCGCGTGCGGCCCGTCTTTTGCGCGACCGCATCCACGTCCCGCAGCATATCCCGGGGAACGCGAACGGAGATCACCTGAGTCTCCTCCTTGTATCGTTTGGCGGAAAGGAGAAATTTGACTTCTTCCATATACAAATCTCCTTTGATGTGATAACAAAAACATTGTAACACGACTGTATTCAACAGGCAACGACAAATTACGGAAAAAAAGGCATCACAGGAATCTGCGAATGATTTTTGATCCTTATGAAAAAGGCATGGCCCGCTACTCTAAACGAGATCGCAGCAGCGACCGGGGGTCAAAAAGGGGTCAAAACCCAAAATGGGTGCACAGCCGAGTCCTTTCAAGTAAACTTGAGGCACGAAAAAAGCCCGATTTCTCGGGCTTCTTCGATGGTACGAGTAAAGATAACTGACTCAGCGGCGAACGGCCATATTCTTATTCGAAATATTGTAATCTTTAATATAGGCCTCTTTATGGCCTGCTTGGAAATGCGATATGACCACGTCTGTGATGCTACAGGGGTCTAAACCCTCCCGGATAAAACTTTATGTCGTTCCCGGGGGACAGTCAACCAGGATGGTCCCGTCTTCTAGGTATCTACAATGATTGCTTACGGAGCCCACTCCTCCGCTTCCCAGATCAAATACTTCCTTCTGACGCCTCAAAATGATTATAGCATCACCGTTTCAGTCGCTCTTCAGCGCGCCGCATTCCGTTAAATACCGCTCCGCATTTCGGTCATAGACCCTGTCGAGCTCCTGAGCTGACAAGTGCAGCCTCTCAATATACTCCTTTTCCCTGGCGAGGTCTGCCCACGGCATATCTGTCCCGAACATAACCCGATCGACCCCGAACCTTTCGAAGGCATAGGCAAAGGTTGTCTGGTCCATATGATGCGCGTTGTAGGCCGTATCCGTGATGACCGGTAAGGAAGCTGCCTGATCGATCTCCTCCCTGGTCAGGTACATCCCTCCCATATGGGACAGGACGACCGGGTTTCCCTGGAAGCAGTCGATGCATTTTGCCATCTGCTTAGGGAGGATCGGGAATTCCTTCGTCCTGGCTGAACGGCCGCTGTGGAACACTGTCATCATGCCGAGCTTTCCGATCAGGGAAAAGAGCTCCCGGCAGCGGGGATCGTCTACCGAAAACTTTTGGTGAGTTGGCTGGAACTTGATACCCCGGATCCCGCAGGAATACAGTCTGGCCACCTCGTCTTCAGCATTCTCGGCATACGGATGTACCGACCCAAAGCTGACGATTACACCAGCCTTACCGTTGTTCGCTACGGCGAAAGCGTTGACATCGGCCATTGTATCCGGACGCGTCGCTACATTCAGCAGTATAGCCCTCCGTATACCTTCTCGGTTCACCAGCTCTATCTGGCCCTCTATGGTCCCGTCTGATTCGGAACTTTCCGTGTACCAAGTGGGGTGCAGCGCGCGCTGCGCCAGTTCCTTAGGGAAACAGTGGACATGGGCATCTATCATATCAACACTCTCAGTCGGTTTGAAAAAATCTGTCGGCAGATGTTCTCTTTAGTTCTGTAATATAACATGTCAACAAGCATTTGTCATGTCGCCAAACAACAAGACGATGGTCTTCGCCCACACGGCAATGAACGATGACCATGATGCCTTTATTTCCCAAGTCAAAAAAGGAGAGCAAACGGCTGAGGATTAGGATGAATGATTATTATCTTTTCCTTTGTTACTATTTCTTGTTGTAATCGTACCATCCCTTACCTGTCCGCCGGCCGAAATTGCCGGCTTCTATCAAAGCTGTCAGTTCAGGGGATGGTTTGAACCGATCTTCTCCTGTAAGGGAGACCATTTCGTTCAAACAAGTATATGTCAGCTCCAGATTCCCGTCCATCATCTCGAATGGACCCATGGGATAATTGAGGCCTAGCTTGGCAGCCGTGTCAATATCCTCAACGGAGGCCACTCCTTCATGCAATAGATACATGGCTTCGACCTGAAGTGCCTTATTCAAACGGTTTACAATAAAGCCGGGCACCTCTTTCTTGACGCTGACCGGCGTTTTCCCGATAGTCGGCGCAAAAGCCATAGCTGCGGCAAAGGTTTCATCACTTGTTTTATCACCGCGGATGACCTCTAATAGCTTCATGGCATAAACCGGATTGAAGAAATGCATCCCTAGAAAACGCTCCGGATGTTTCATTTCGGACGCCAGCTGCGAGATTGGTATATATGAAGTGTTTGTCCCGATGATTGTCTCCGGGCGGCAAATCTCCTCCAGCTGTGCAAACAATTTCTTTTTAATGTCTGCATTTTCCAGAACCGCTTCAAAAATGATGTCGGCGTTCTTTGCGCATGCAATATCCGTTGTGGGATGAATGTGGGATAATAAAGCCTGTTTCTGATCCTCCGACATCTTGCCTTTGGCAACCTGCCTGTCCAGTCCTGCGGCGATCCTGTTCTTTCCGCCGACAGAATACTCCTCTTTGATATCATACATCCACACTTCATACCTTGAGTTGGCACAAACCTGAGCAATCCCGGCCCCCATGGTCCCTGCACCGCACACCATCACATTCTTCATTCGCTTCTCCTTCAAAACTCTATCGTTCATACAGAATTCCCTGACGAACATACGCAGTAGCATCCTCGTTGGACAAGCCCAGAATCATCGAGAGAACGGTCTCATTATCAGCCCCGATATCCCGTGTCGGATTTGGAGAATCCTGTTCGTCTGTACCGGGGAAACGGATCGGACAGTTGATCATCTTCAATTTGCCGATAACAGGATGGTCCTCTGTGACGATCATGCGCCGGGCAGCTGTTTGAGGTGAAGCTTCGATCATGGATATATCGTTGATCATACCAAACGGGACATCTGCCGCCCGCAACGCTGCGCATATATCTTCAGCTTTTTTCTCGGCTGCCCAATCATTGATTATCTTATCTAGAACTGTTCTGTTGCGTACCCTGGACGGAGTATCAGCAAAACGGGCATCCTCACACAATTCAGGCATTTTGATTACCTGCTCGCTGAATCTCCTGAACTGCTGGTCTGTTCCTGCACCGATGATATAATATCTATCCTTTGCCTTATAGGTTCCATAGGGCACCCAGGCCCGGTATTGATTCCCCATGCGGGCAGGAGAATCTCCTCCGCCGAACCAGCAGGAATAATCCTGCAGTGCAAGAGCCACTACCGAATCAACAAGAGAAACGTCCACTATCTGTCCCTCGCCCGTTTTTCGCGCATCAAAAAGAGCGGACAGAATACCAACGCAAGCGGTCATACCAGCAACCACATCACCGATAGAGGCCCCAACCCTGTCCGGTTCTCCATCCGGCCATCCTGTGATGGACATGATACCTCCCATGGCCTGCCCTACAATGTCATAACATGGTCGTTCTGCATAGGGACCCTCTTGTCCGAAACCCGAAATACAGGCATAAACGATTTTTGGATTCGCTGCCCGAACCGTCTCATAGTCCAGACCAAGTTTCTTCATGACTCCGGGCCGGAAATTGTTCAGGATCACATCTGACTTTTCGACAAGACGCAGAAGAAGGTTTCGACCTTCCTCCTTCTTAAGATCAATGGACACATACTTTTTGTTCCGATTCAATGTTGCAAAATAGGTGCTTTCTCCGTTAACGAACGGCCCGTATGCGCGAGTGGGGTCCCCCTGTCCAGGACGCTCAATCTTGATTATCTCAGCACCCATGTCACCAAGCCACATGGTGGCAAACGGACCAGCCATGGCATGCGTGAGGTCCAGAATCCGTATTCCCTCAAGTATACTCATCTTCCTGTCCCCCTCAAATCACAGCCTTTGCCTTCAGTGTGGCAATCTCTTCCTTACTGAGACCCAGATAATCTGAAAGCACCTTTTCGTTATCCTGGCCCAGCATCGGAGCAGGCTGGGGAGAACGAATTTCGGATCGAGAAAAACGGATCGGCGTATTCGTTACCTGTAAACGCCCCAGACCCGGCTGTTCCAACCAGGGAAACATATTTCTCGCCTTGGCGATCTGTGGATCCTTAACAAGCTCCCGGATGTCCAGAACAGGTCCTGCGGGCACCCCGTTGCTGACCAAAGTGTCTGTTACCTCCTTGACTGTTTTCTCTGCCGCCCATCCATTTATAAGCACATCGACGCCAGCTCGGTCTGCCACGCGTTTTTCATGCGTGTCATAGCGTCGAAATGTCTCCTCATCCAATTTCAGTATCCCTTTTGCCAGAAGTTCGAAATGTTTTTCTGTGCCGCACGCGATAGCATAATATCCATCCTTCGCCTTGTAGAGGCCATAGGGATGCCAAAGCTTATACCGGTTCCCCATTCGGGTCGGAATCTCACCTCCGCCGAAGTATCGGACGAACTCCCGGGTACACATGGATGTAATCATATCTGTAAGAGATACGTCGACCTCAGTACCCAAGCCGGTCCTGTCCCTGGCAAGCAAAGCTGCCAGAATCCCTATGGCCATGCCTATACCGCCCATGGTATCGCCGACGGAGGACCCTACCCTTGTAGGTGGGCCACCCACATGACCGGTCAATTCCATGATGCCGCCCACCCCTTGGGATATCACATCGTATCCCGGCAGTTGGGCGTCCGGTCCGTTGGAACCGAATCCGGAAACATTGGCATAGATGAGCCTCGGATTAATCTGTCTCAGATCCCTGTATCCAAGGCCAAGCCGATCCATGACACCCGGGCGGAAGTTTTGTGCAATCACATCCACCTGCTTTGCGAGCGTCCGAATAATTTGCTTTCCTTCTTCTGTTTTCAAATTAACAGTGATGCCCAGTTTTCCGCGGTTCAAGGAAGCGAAATACGCGCACATGCCATCCATCTTTATGGGAGGATAACTCCGGGTCACGTCTCCTTTCCCCGGGTTTTCCACTTTGATGACAGTAGCCCCCAAATCCGACAGCCACATGGTGCCATAGGGGCCAGATAAAACCTGCGTAAAATCAAGTATTGTTACTCCACTGAGTACGCCTTTTTGACTTTCTTCCATACAGCAGTTCCTCTTGATCCATAGGTTTACGTCATAGAAGAGACATGCATCTATGCTGATTCAAATCAGCCGAATACTTTCCTGTAATTATCGCACCGCCGACATTGCTCCAAGGTATCCTGCATGGATTTCCGTTTCCGGCATCAGTCTTTCTCAGGCAAAGATTGATCAAGTCTTTGGATCATCCAAGCGCATGTTGAGCAGGCATCCCACTGTCCGGCAATACGGGCAACTGCTTTCTTTATGGCAGTAATACCCGATGACGGTAGCATCAACGGAGCAATCGAAGCCATCCTCCACATTCCACAGAGCCGTGATTTTTTCGTTATGCTGCGTCAACGGACACCATTGAGTACTGTCTTCTTCCAATATCATTACTCAGCAAGATCTCGATTCCTTCATTCATAGTCATAAAACCCGTGGCCTGTTCTCTTGCCTAAACGCCCCTTCTTTACCATGTCTTCATAGATATCATACATGTCTGGCTTGATTCCAGTCTCCTTATATTTCTTGTCCATTACAAAGAATGCAAGATCAATGCCCGTCAGATCGTTCAGACGGAACGGACCCATGGGAAGTCCATACCCGTACTCCATAGCGATATCAACTTCTTCCACTGTACAATATCCGTTCTGTACCAGATACTTGGCGCGCTCAAGCAGACCCGCATAAACGAAGCTCCCAACAAATCCCGGGTTTTCTTTTTTCATCCAGATCGGTTTTTTGCCCGTTGCCAGTGCAAAATCATAGACGGCCTTGGCTGTTTCCTCACTGGTATGCGGACCCTGAACAATTTCAACGCACTTAAGCACCAGCGCCGGATTGTAAAAGTGCATATTGCAAAGACGAGAAGGATTTTTTATATCCCCAGCGAATTGAGAGGACACCATAAAGCTGGAGTTCGTCACAACGATCGTATCTTCGGGCAAGAGGTCTGACAGTTTCTGAAACAACTGATGTTTGACATCCTCTATCTCCACGACAGCTTCGATCACACAGTCAGCGCCTGCTATCGCTTTAGACAGATCATTTTCAACGGTAAACCTGCCTTCAGTCTCTTTTACTTGTTCCTCTGTCATACGGCCTTTTTTAATCCGACCCGTCAAATACTCCTTTTCCCATTGCAAAACATCTTCACATACAGCGGGAGAAACGTCATTAAGCGTTACCGGAAAACCGCAGATCGCAGCATTTAGTGCGATTTGGCGCCCCATACGTCCTCCCCCTATGACACAACAGCGTTGTATTTTCATGTTCTCCCCTCCTGTCTTAAACTTGTTGATAAATCTTTGAATGCTTCTACCTGCGCAGGTTTTCAATAATTGTCGTAACGCCCATTCCTCCTCCACAACACGAGGAGAACATCCCATATCTGCCGCCGGAGCGCTCGAGTTCATGCATGGTGAAAATGGCGATTCTCCCTCCGGACGCCCCATTTGGATGGCCAAACGCGATGGCGCCGCCGTTCGGATTCCACAAGGCCTGATCAATCTTTTTCTGGCTCAGCTTCTCCATTTCCCGTATGACGGAAAGGTTTTGCGCAGCGAATGCTTCGTTGCACTCGAAAACAGAAATATCCTCCATCGTCAGGCCTGCCCGTTTCATCGCAGTCAGGTTGGAATACGCAGGACCGATCAGCGATTTCGGATCCGTGCCGCAGTCGGCACCTGTCACCCACGCAGCATAAGGACGGTATCCTAAACGTGAAGCGCAGCTTTCTGACATCATCAGCACCATAGCCGCCCCATCATTTAGGCCAGAAGCATTTCCTGCCGTCGTCACACCTCCCGGTCGGACAGGTTCAAGTGCTGCCAGCCCTTCCAGGCTCGAATTAGGCCGGGGATGCTCATCGGTGTCAAAGACTCGGGGAGGGGTCTTTTTTCCCCCAGGAATCGTCACAGGGACGATTTCGTGCTTAAAATACCCCTTGTCCATGGCAGCTTTTGCTCTCATTTGGCTCCTCAGGGCGAACTCATCGCATTCAAGTCGGGAGATGCCCCATTCTTTCGCCATTCTGTCTGAGACCTCCAGCATGGAGATACAGTCCTCCTTTATCGGACTCCCCTGCTGCGGGACCGGCATCGGCGGCAGTTTCTTGTAAGGCTGAACTGCCATGCTGAATTTCGCATATGACTGAGAGTGGGATTCCATGCCGCCCGCGATGATGATATCTGCACAGCCGGCCATGATTTTCCAAGCTGCGTGGTTGATCGCATCGATCGCAGACCCGCACTGCATCTCTACATAAGATGCCGACGTATCGGCAGGAAGTCCCGCCGCCAATGCTGAAAATCTGGCTGGGCCATAGCTTTTTACGTCGCCTATCGCTGAACCAAGAAAAACACAGTCTACTTTTTTTCGTTCCTGAATCTGTGTTTTTTCCAGAAGGCCGCGAATGGCAAGCGCGGCTACGTCTACAGCGGTAAAGTCTTTCAAGGATCCTCCCATCCGGCCGAATGGTGTCCTGACGCCCTCTACGAATACTACACGTTCTGCCACGAATATCCCCTCCTGATAACTCAATTATTTACTATCCGATCACGGTTCCGAATTGTTTCATCCGTTCCAGAGCTTCCTCTGTACATCCAAGTTCCTTCATCAATTCGTCCGTATGCTCTCCTAACAAAGGCCCGTGCCCTCCATTGTATGATGGCAGCGATTCCATAAGCAGCGGCGGATTCGGAAGCATTACTCTTCCCCCGCTATACTCCATAGGCTGAATGAACCCGTTCGCAATCAGCTGTTCATCAGACGCCATCTCTCGGATATGCCGATGCCGTTCACAGGGAACATCATGCTCACGAAGGATTCTTATCCATTCCTCAGCTGAGCGGGCTAAAAAATGTTTGAAAATGAGATCTTTTATGTCCGGTGTGTTCAGGATCACATCATTAAGCGTCTTGCAGCGTGGATCATCGACCAACTGTCCGCAGCCGATAGCGGAGCACAATTCGTTCCATTGTTTTATCGTTCCACATCCATAGTAAAGCCACTCCCCATCGCCGCATTTCACGCTTGCGTTTGCGATATCTACTGGATCCCCTTCTTTTCTGCAGTACCTGCTTGTGCACTGTTCGTATGCCATCGGCATCATTAAGGCCCAGGCTGCTGTCTCATTCAGGGAGCATTCTATCCGTTCGCCTTTCCCCGTCCTCGCGCGTAAACTAAGTGCAGCTAAAATGTTCAGCGATAAAGCAAGCCCCGAGATCATGTCTCCGAACCCTGTAATATGTGTGTTCGGCTCGGACTCCGGCGGGACGAAATCCCGGTACAGTCCGCTTCGAACAGCAAATGCTGTCGAATCAAAGCCGGGATAGGATGAAAGGGGGCCTTTCGGACCATAACCGGAAAAATGTGCATAGATCAAATCTGGTTTCAGGGCTTTGACGGAATCATAATCGATACCCAGTTTTTTTAGTGCGGATTCCCGGAAATTCGTCAGGAACACATCCGACGTCTGCAATAGCTTTTTGAACCAATATAATGCGTCTGGATCCTTCAGGTTCATGACGACGGACTTTTTCTGCCCATTCAAAGCGTCAAACACAACCGGCTCGCCATGAGTATAGACCGTAAACTTCCTGTACACATCCCCAGCCAAGGCTTCTACTTTGATAACATCTGCACCGAGATACGCAAGGTTCCGGCCGCAAGAAGGTGCCGCAACAAAAGTTGCCAGTTCAATTACCCGAATCCCGCTTAATGGTTTCATTCTGTCCTCCTTCTATGTGTCCGTGCCAAAGTATCATTTACTTATACTATATCGCCATCAGCAGGAAAAGCAATCCGGTGTTCTGTTCGCTCGTTTGCGCAGATTATGCTTCCTTCACTCAAATAGACCTGCCGTATCTTGCGCTAGATCCGCATTTTTCAACACTATCGGTGCACACAAGCTGTTTTGAATCCTTTGTCCTTACCGAAACAGCCGCGTCCCTTTCGCTGATAGCCAAAAAGTGAATATAGGCTTATCTGCAACGATGTACATTCTTTACCCCTAACACGTTTTTTATGATAAAGTGTAGTTTATATAAATCAGCGGCCATTATGCTAGGAGGGCAACATGTACAAGACACGAGTGTTCTGGGCAACCTATTCGGAGATACCGTCCGGCTGGTATATCCGCCCGCATTCTCATGATTTTTTTCATCTTGTGTATGTCAAAAGCGGCCAGCTTGTCTACCTTGCCAATGGCAACCTCTATAACCTCTCAAAAGGCAACCTCATCCTCTTTCCCCCGGGAGTTGTCCATGAAACACCGAAAAACGCGCATACGCTCAGCACTATTTATGAAGTCAAATTCTACATTCTTGATGAAGAACTGTTGAAGCTGTGCAGCAGCCCAAGGGCTTTCCTGTTTAGTAATGCTCCCCAATTTGAACACATGCTGCAGTATATCTCGCATCATTGGTCTCTGAACGGAACTCATATTGCGGACAGCATTGACTCATTCCTCAGTGCTATCCTCCACTCCATGCATATCACGGAAGATGATGTCGCACATTCTGTCTATATTGATACAGCCGATTATTCTGTGCTGACTAAGAAGATCATCAGCTATATCGAAAACAACTACATGGAACCCTATCGTCTGGAACAGCTTGCGGCAACCCTCGAATACAACAAGAATTACATATGTACCGCTTTCCGCCGGGACACCGGGATAACGATAGTGGATTACCTCACATTCGTCAGAATCAGAAAAGTGCTGAGATTCCTTTACAATCTGGACTTTGACAGTGACACGAAAATCAACATGATCAGCCAATACGTTGGTTACCAGAACTCTTCACACTTTAACCGGGTTTTCAAAAGCATGACAGGACTGACTCCCAGCCAATATGTATCTGCCATTGTCAGCAGGGATCCGGGAAGGAATCCAACGAAGCTTGCCAAATACTATGAGGAAAAACTAGGGATCCATATCCTTCCTCTTTCTCAGTCGCTCAAGTATATGAGGGGATTGAAGGATGCCATTGGTGATGATCAACAAACGCCTCCGAATCAAGGATAACGTTCGTCCACAGACATGCAAACAGCTAAAGGGAATGGTGGCAGGCAACAAAGTGGTCCGGAGCCGGTTCCCTTAACTCCGGAGTACTCTTCATGCAATCTTCACAGGCGTAATTGCAGCGTTTTGCGAAGCGGCAGCCTTCCGGAGGATCTATGGGCGACGAGATTTCCCCTTTCAACAGTATCCGGTCTTGTTTACGATTCACTTCAGGTAAAGGAACAGCCGATAGCAGTGCCTGCGTATAGGGATGCATCGGATGCTCGAACAATTTCTCAGCAGGAGCTTTTTCAACCATTTTCCCAAGGTACATGACCGCAATATCGTCAGCGAAATACTCAACGACGGAAAGGTCGTGCGTTATGAAGATATAGGTCAGTCCCAGCTTATCCTGCAGATCGTCAAGCAGATTCAGTATCTGTGCCTGGATGGAAACGTCAAGAGCTGAAACGGGTTCATCACAGACGATAAACTTGGGATTTACCGCCAGCGCCCGCGCAATGCCGACGCGTTGCCGCCGCCCTCCATCGAGCTCATGCGGATATGCATTGTATAGCCGTTCGTCCAATCCGACCAGTTCCATCAGGGTACAAACGCGCTCCTCGATCGCTTTCCTTCCTTTTACAACTTTGTTTACGACAATAGCATCCCGGATTGCTTCGCTGACAGTCATGCGCGGGTTCAGGGAGGAGAAAGGATCCTGGAAGATGATCTGCATCTCCTGCCGCATCTTCCTCATCTGAGCCTTGGTATACCCTTCAATATTCTTCCCCTCGAAAATGATTTCCCCCTCAGTGGGCTCGATGAGCTTCAGAATCGTACGGCCGATGGTAGTCTTGCCGCAGCCGGATTCTCCGACCAGTCCCAGGGTTTTCCCCCGTTCAAGGGTAAGATCGATCCCATCGACCGCATGCAGCATGCCGCGCGGGGTTTTGAAATACTTTTTTAGGTTTTTTACTTCAAGCAAAATATCTGTATTCATGATTGACTATGTCCCCTCTCAATGTGAAAACCAGGCTCGTCATAACGCCAGCAGGAGGCCATATGCGTTTGGCTGAAGGAGGTGAAGCCGGGATACCCCGTTTCACACTTCTCGCAGGCATACGGGCAACGTTCAGCAAATACGCATCCGGGATAGACACACGACGGATCCGGCGTCAGTCCCTTAATCGGTTTGAGCTTGTTCCCTTTACTCACCGCACTGGGCAGAGAGTTGAACAGTCCTTCAGTATAGGGATGCTTTGTCTCATTAAAGACTTCTTCCAGCGTTCCGATCTCAACGATGTGACCGGCATACATGACCGCCACATCGTCACATGTTTCGGCAATTATGCCCAAGTCATGCGTGATCATAATCATGGAAGTCTGATACTGCTCTTTCAGGTCTTTCATGAGCTTCAGGACCTGCGCCTGTATGGTCACGTCCAACGCTGTCGTCGGTTCATCCGCTAACAGTATTTTCGGCCTGCATGCCAGCGCGATGGCAATCACAACCCTCTGCTTCATGCCTCCAGAAAACTGCAGCGGATACTCTTTAGCGCGAGATGCCGGTATACCGACCGTCTCCAGCATCTTTCCAGCCAGTCGGAAAGCCTCTTCCTTGCTGACTTTTTCATGTATCCTGATGCTTTCGGCGATTTGTTCTCCTACCGTCATCACCGGGTTCAAAGAAGTCATGGGATCCTGAAAGATCATTGATATTTCGGCCCCGCGCATCATCTCGAGTTCATGCGTGCTGAGGGACATAACATTCCTGCCATTCACAAAGATCTCTCCAGAAGTAATCTCTCCCGGAGGATCGGGGATCAGCCGCACCAAAGATAAAACCGTCGTTGTTTTTCCGGCCCCCGTCTCTCCGACCAAGCCGAGCGTTTTGCCGCGCATGAGTTTCAAATTGACATCATTGACGGCATAGACTGTCGCTTCGTCGGTATTATAACGGATGCTGAGATTGCGTAATTCCAGAACACAGTCTTCCCTGTTATCCTGAGTTTTTGTTGCTTCACTGTCGATCATCTCGAGCATCCTCCTTACCTCTTCAGCTTGGGATCCAGGGCATCCCGTAGGCCGTCACCGGCAATGTTCAAAGCAAGAACAGCGATCATGATCGCCAGCCCTGGAAAAACGATCAAATATGGATGCATCCTCATCTGAAGCCGCCCGTCAGAAAGCAGCGCGCCCCATTCAGGCATCGGGGCGGGAACGCCAAGGCCGAGGAAGCTGAAAGAAGCGGCATCGATGATAGCGCTCCCGAAGCGGGAAGTGGCCTGCACGATAGAAGGTGAGAGCGAATTCGGGATTACGTACTTCAGGATGATATGCATGTCTGAAGCACCCAGGGCCCTGGCTGCTTCAACATATTCGCAGTTGACCACCGTAAGCGTCGCCGCACGGGCCGTTCTCGCAAAATATGGAACGCTTGCCAGGCCTAAAGCAAAGATCAGATTCGTCAAGCTGACGCCGAAAACCGCAACGAGCACGACTGCCATCATCATCGAAGGGATCATCAAAAAGATTTCTACGATACGCATGATGATGTATTCGACATTGCCGCCGAAGTAAGCCGCGGTCGACCCGATGCCGACCCCAAGAACGAAGGATATGACGACGCAGAAGAATGCGATCAGCAGCGAATACCTTGACCCGTAACAGACGCGTGCGAATAGGTCCCTGCCCATGGCATCAGTACCGAACCAGTGTTCTGAACTCGGCGCCTTAAGCCGGTTGATCGCATCCATCCCCGCGATTTCGGTATCATAATCCCAGATATACGGGCTTACAAACGCAAGAATCACAAAGCAGGCGATAACGATCAGTCCGAGCACCGCACCCTTGTTCTTTTTGAACTGGTGCCAGATCTCTTTTATCCTGCTCGTTTTTTTATATTTTGAATTCATCCCCTGTTTACTCATAAAACTCTCCTTTACACCTTTTTCTCACAATTCCGAGTATCGATGGCATACATAGATAAGATTACTTTCTGGTGTATTTGGCCTTAATCCGGGGATCTATATATGCATAAAGGAGATCAATAGCCAAAAGAACGATGGCAACGAGGATCGTAGTGATAATCACGCTCCCGGTAACAAGCGTATACTCGTTCCCGCGTACGGCGGAAATGGTAAGGTTCCCGATTCCCGGCCAGGCGAAGACCTGTTCTACCACGACCGTACCGCCGATGAGCGAACTCAGGGCGTTTCCGATAGTTGTGATCACTGGGATCTGTGCATTCCCGTAAGCGTGTTTCAAAACGACAAGCCGCTCCTTAACGCCTTTGATTCGCGCGGTTCTGAGATAGTCTTCCCTAAGGCAATCCAGCATCGCCGATCTGGTTGTACGAGCGATAAGGGCCGACCATTTGATTCCGGCGCAAATGGCTGGCATGATCAGACTTACAGGTTTCTCGGCTCCTGATGTCGGAAGCAGTCCCTTCATGACTGCAAAGTATACGATCAACAGCAGCGCCAGCCAGTAATTCGGTATGGACATGCCCGCGACCGAAAGGGTTGAAACCATGGTGTCGATCCATGTGTTCTGTTTTATCGCGGCTATGATACCGAATGGTATCGCTATTATCGTAGCAAGCAGCAGACCGGAAAAAGCCAGGAGAACCGTGTATGGGAGTCTGGACATATACAGCTTCAGCACATCTCTTCCGGAGAGGTCCTTTCCGAAATCACCGTGCAGAACGCCCCAAAGGTACCGCCCGTATCTCACGATAAACGGATCATTTAAGCCGTATGCTTCCCGCATTTCCTCCATAATCTCATCGGAGACCTCTCCCCCGGTAATGGTGGCGATGGGATCGCCGGTCAGACTCATCAGAAAGAATACGATGAAAGATACGGCTAACAGAATAGGGATAAGTGAAGCTATTCGTTTCAGAACGTACCTGCCCACTTTCTTCACTCCTTTTTTATGAATGTTACGGTTTATATGTGCATGGCGCTGGAAATCACTCCGCGCCATGCACATGTTGCTATACTGAATTTGCGAGCGTATGCCGGGCTGCGATTAGTCCGTCACATAAACCGTCGAGTAGTCGTTGTAATTGCGCGAGCTGGCCAGCACCACGCCATGGACATCCTCCCTGTAGGCATAGATGAAATCATCGTACAAAATGGGGATGACGGCCATATCATCAACGATGAACTGCTGCAGATTCTTGAACTCTGCAAGCATATCCTCCCAGGTGGTCTTTGCACTGACCGCATCCTGCGCGGCGTTGTATTCAGGATTGTTGTAATCAAACGCATTGGAGCTGCCGCCGGTGTAAAGCAGACGGTTTACGTTGTACAGCAGCGCGCCTTTGAAGCCGATAGCATCCACGAAGAAATCATAATCGTTGCCCTTCTTGAATGCAGTCCAGTTTGATGAATCGACCGCTTTCAGTTCGATCTTGATCCCGACCGCAGAGAGATTCGCTTGGAACACTTCCGCAATGCCTTTGGTCTTCTGGTTGGGATATGCGACTACATACGATTTCCCGGCGTACCCGTTGGCATCGATGTATTTCTTGGCAGCTTCGACATCCCTGGGCAGATAATTGCATTGTGCGTAGCCAAGTGCCAGAGGCGTGACGAGGCAGTAATTCGGAGTTCCGTAGCCTTCAAGGCCGGCAAGCACCATGGCATCCCTGTCAAGAGCCTGGCTGATAGCCACCCGGAAATCATGATCCTGGAAATCCGGATTATTCCGGTAGTTCATACCGATATAGTAGGAATACTCTCCGGGAACCGATTCGAGTTTGATATAATCTGTCGTCTGGATGACTCCCACCTGAGCAGGTACGACGTTGCAGGTGATATCAACTTCCTTGGCTTGAAGCGCTGCCACAAGGGTGTCTGCGCTGGTCAAGACACGATAGACCATCTTCTTGGTCGGATGATTCTCAATTCCCTCCCAGTAATTATCGTAACGGTCCGTCACATATTGTACGCCGCTCTTTGTCTCTGCCTTATTGAAGATGTACGGACCCGTTCCGATTGCGCAGGCATCTTCTGCAGGCATCGTGTCAAAGGCCTCTTTGCTGTAGATCTTGATCTCCAGGTAGCTGATGAAATCCGGCACGGGCTGTGACATCGTAAACCGCACCGTCAGAGGATCGATCGCTTCGATCTTTTCGCAGGCGGTCACGCATGTCCCGGTAAACACCTTTTTCACCTGAGTCGGATCAGTGATACGGTTCCATGTAAAGATCACATCATCTGCGGTTAATTTGCTCCCGTTGTGGAAAGTCACGTTGTCGCGAAGCTTGATATCCCAGACGGTGCCGTTCCCGTTTACATCCTTCCATTCGGTTGCAAGCTCAGGCGTGGTACCCCCGCCAACCTCGTTGACAATCAGGGTGTTGAAGGTCGTGTTGGTCATCATTGCGATACCGGCAGACGTGCCGCCGTACGGATCGGGAGACTCCAGGTCTCCGTCAGCGCCGATAATCAAGGTGTCCCTGATGGAAGCAGCCGTCTCTGTGGTGCCTGTATTGGCTTGGGTTGTCCCCGTTCCAGTTCCAGTATTGCTTTGCGCCGCAGGAGCTGCAGGAGCACTGCTGCCGCCTGTGCTGCATGCCATGCAGGAGAGGACCATTACGATCGCCAAGAGCAGTACGAGATACCGTTTCATTTCTTTTTCCTCCTTATTATTTGATTGTTGTTCCGACTTGAAAGATGGCTGAAAATACCAGAGATGCACTTGTAAAGAATTCTCCTGGCTGCTTTCCATCCTAAAAATACAATACCGCCCCCTATAATGCAATAGCAGCGGGTGTTGCATCCATATGCATGAATTTTGATTAAACAGACATGTGGACAGCATAGGGAACGCACCGAAACTGTCCGCAACGCCGACCAATACGCACATCCTGCAGCACACCGCTTCTATCATTGAGGCTGACGTTGCTAAAACAAACACAGCAGCAGCTTGCTTGAAGGGGATGCTATATGAATATCTGACTATACTCCTGGTCGTGCAAAATGAAGCCCGATGTTTTTTTCTTGCAATTAACGCCCCTGTATGCCACTTATCCCATGTTATTTTTCTGATCGGTGCCAGTCCAGAATGAATGCTTTCAGCATTTCTCTGCGCTATGCAGTCAGAACTTAATATAAGCACAGGAGCCTCCCTTTACATGAAAATAGTAAACTGGTACATTTAGTTCGAAAGGATTCTGCCAGCTGCTCCTGCTGTATCGGCACGGTCTATTCATCGTTATTCAGTTTCCAGGATCCTGTTCCATTAGGTTTGGTTCACCTGCGGATAGAACTTAAGAAAGGCGGATGGTTCAAGAGATGACGGGCATTGTTTCATGCGGGGCGTATATCCCCTATTACCGACTGAAAAAGGAAACTGCTGCCGCAGCTTTCGGGAAAAAAGGTGCAAAAGGGGAAAAGTCGGTCGCCTATTGCGATGAGGACAGTATTACTATGGCGGCAGCCGCTGCCATCAACGCGATGGCGGGGGAATCGGTACCTAAACTTGAAGCTGTGTACTTTGCCTCCTCAACGGCACCGTACCGCGAAAAACAGTCATCGACCGTGATAGCCGCGGTCCTCGATTGTGGTACTGAACTGAGGACAGGCGATTTTGCAAACACGCTGAGGGCAGGTTCGACGGCTATGAACGCAGCCCTGGATCTGGCGTCCCTCCAGCCGGAACCAGTCCTTGTCACCATGAGCGACACGAGGCAGGGCGCTGCGGACGGAAAGTTTGAAACCGATCTGGGCGATGGGGCGGCGGCTTTCCTCCTAGGAAGCCGGGATGTGCTCGCTGAACTGAACGGACGGGTCAGTTTTTCAAAGGACGCAATCGATATATGGCGCGCAGATGACGACAGGTTTGTCCGGGACTGGGATGTCCGTTATGCCAACACGCAGCTGTACACGCCGCTGGCCCAATGTGCGGTTAAGGAGCTGCTGAAGCAGGAAAATAAAACACCTTCGGACTATTCCTCTCTGGTGCTTTACGGCCATGACGAAAAGAATCGGACGAACCTGGCGCTAAAACTTGGCTTTACCCAGGAGCAGATTCAGCCATCGTACTATTCGGAGATAGGCAACTGCGGGAATGCCGCGGCGGGAATCATGCTGTGCAGTGCCCTGGAATCTGCAAAACCAGGCGACAGAATCCTCTTCGTAACATACGGTGAAGGATGCGACGCTTTCAGCTTTACAGTGACCGATAAAGCGAGTCGGGCAAAAAAGCAGAACAGTGTGGAGAAGTATTTACGGCACAAGGACAACACGCTTCCCTATGGGAAGTATCTGAAATGGAAGGGCATGGTCTCCTGTGAGCCGCAGAAAAGGCCGGCGCAGGAGCGTTCGGCGCTGCCTGATTATAACCGGAATTACAAGAAAAATTATGCATTGTACGGATGTCGGTGCAGGGAGTGCGGAACCATCGTGTTCCCTCCACAGCGGGTGTGTGTCCACTGCCACGCCGTGGACAGCATGGAACCTTACCGGTTCTTTGATAAAACGGCGACTGTCAGGACATTCACGATTGACGGATTGTCCCTGTCGCTGGATTCGCCCAACATTCTGGTCGTTATTGAATTTGAAGGGGGCGGCAAGATGATGACCTACCTTGTAGACTGCCCAAGGGAGGATATCCATGTAGGCATGAAGGTCCGCCCCAGCTTCAGGAAAATGTTTGAAGCAAACGGTGTGCAGACCTATTTCTGGAAGGTTGTTTCGGCAGAGGAGGAACAGTAATGGGCGGAATTAAAGATAAAGTGGCCATAATTGGGATGGGATGCAGCCGGTTCGGCGAACGTTTCGATACCAGCCGGGAGGATCTGATCCTGGAAGCCATGCAGGAAGCCCTGGACAACGCAGGGCTGACCATCGGAGATATTGACGCTTTCTGGTTCGGGTCATTCTATGAGATGCACGGTACAGCCCTGTCCAGCGTGATCAAACCAGATTTTAAGCCCGTCACCCGCATCGAGAACAACTGCTGCACAGGCGCAGATGCTTTACGCAATGCCGCCTATTCGATTGCAGCTGGAGAGTATAAGGTCGTCATGGCCATCGGCATGGAAAAACTGAAGGACAACGGTTTCAGCGGCAACCCGTTCAATAACCTGTACCGGGACAACACTGAACCATCGTTCGGCGGTCCCGCCAGCTTTTCTCTGTTAGTGCCTGCCTATGCGAACAAATATGGAGTCTCTTACGAAGACATCCGCGAGGCGATGGTGCATGTATCCTACAAGAATCATTACCACGGGTCTCTGAATCCGAAAGCGCTCTACCGCAAAGAAATCCCTCTTGAACAGATTCGCAAGTCCCCGATGATCTGTGAGCCGTACCTCACGATCATGGACTGCTCCGGCGTTTCGGACGGAGCTGCCTGTGCGATATTGACATCAGCGGAAAACGCAAAGAGCTTTCCCATGGATCCCATGTACATCAAGGCGGCGGAGATTGTCTCCTCTTCTGGCGTAGGCCTGTACGAAACGTCATATGACTACACGACTGTGCTAGAGACGGAGGTCGCATCAAAGAGGGCCTACGAAAAAGCGGGTATAACAAACCCACTCGAGCAGCTCGATGTCGTAGAACTGCACGACTGTTTTTCCATCACTGAAATCGTCCTTTATGAAGCGCTGGGGCTCAGCCCCCGGGGACAGGGCTGGCGCGATTCCCTTGACGGCAAATACACGCTACAGGGGAAACTTCCGGTGAACACCGACGGCGGCCTAAAGGCTATGGGGCATCCCGTCGGCGCCAGCGGCATCCGCATGGTCTACGAAAGCTGGCTGCAGTTCCACGGGATGGCCGGAAAGCGTCAGCTCAATGACCCCAGGCTGGGAATGGCGCACTGCCTGGGAGGCAAGCCCTGGAACAACGTCAGCAGCGTAACCATCGTTGGTCGCGATCTGGGCTAACAGAGGTTGGAATGGATCAAGATGCTTTAAGTAAAAACGGCCCTCTGAAGGGGCTCAGAGTCCTGGATCTGACCAGGGTCCTATCAGGCCCTTTTGCAACCATGTGGCTGGCCTCGATGGGCGCTGATGTAATTAAGATTGAGAACCCGAAAGACCCTGATGTTACACGAAGCTACGGGCCGTTCATCAATGAGAAGAGCGCTTATTTCCTAACCATCAACCATAACAAGAGGTCGTTGACCCTGAATTTGAAAGCCGAGGAAGGAAAAGAAGTCTTTCGAAGGCTGGTCAAGGATGCCGATGTGGTTATTGAAAACTTCCGGCCAGGAGTTATGGATAAACTCGGTCTGGGATATAGTGAACTCTGTTCTATCAACCCCGGTCTGATTTATGTGTCGATCTCGGGATACGGAACGTATGGCCCTTACCGCGACCGTCCCGGATATGACACCACTGCCCAGGCCATGAGTGGCATCATGTATCTGACCGGACAGTCAGACGGAGAGCCGACGCGAGTCGGATCTTCCATCGGCGATACCGTTGGCGGAGTCTCCAGTTTGGTCGCGTTGCTGGCGGCTCTGTATTCCAAAGGGAAAACCGGAAGAGGCCAGATGGTTGAGGTATCCCTTGTGGATTCCCTTATCTCATTGAGCACACAGGATTATATCCGCTATTTCGCCGCCGGAGAGGTCCCGGTTCGCATGGGCAACATCTATAAAACATGGACACCGTACGGGACATACAAGGCCAAAGATGGGTATTACAATCTAGGATGCGGGACTGACAGACATTTTCAGCTGTTCGCAGCCGCTATAGGAATGCCTGAGCTGAGCAACACCGAGGACTACTGCACTCACGCGGACAGGGTCGCCCACAGGGGACAGTTGGATGCGATCATCAACAACTGGGCAAAGGATAAGACCATCAATGAGATATGCGAACTCATGGTCCGCAGCGGCGTTCCCTGTGCCCCGGTCAATTCCATTGTCGAGCTAAGTATGGATGAGCATATCGCCGGCGCGCGGAACATGTTTCCCAAAATGAACCAGCCCGGAGTCGAGGACCTTCGGGTCACGAATATTCCGGTACGGTTCTCTGAGACCGGGCTGGCCGAATTAGATGCCGCCCCCGAACTGGGGTCGGACAACGATTCCATCCTGAAATCCCTAGGGTATTCACGGGAGGAGATTAAAGATCTGTCTGGAAAAGGCGTGATATAAAATCAAAAATACGAAAGGAGAACTGGCAGATGTATCATTTGGAAGGGAAAACTGCTATCGTCACCGGAGGCGCTGTGGGTATTGGGTATGCCATAGCCGAACGCTTTTTGGAGGAAGGCATGAACGTAGCGATTTGTGATATCGCTGCAGAGAAACTTGAGCAGGCAAAGAAAAGCCTCAGTGAAAAGGGGAACCTGTATTGTGAAGCTATAGATATCAGTGATTATGATGCCGTCGTGCAGTTCGTCAAGAACGTTTACGACACTTTCGGGAGTGTCGATGTCCTCGCCAACAATGCCGGAATGGCCAGAGACGCCCAGTTTTACAAGATGGATATAGAACAGTTCCGGAAAATTATCGATGTCAACCTTATGGGTAGCGTCAATATGTGCAAAGCATGTGTCCCGTACATGATGGATCAACATTATGGAAAGATAATCAACTGTTCATCCGTTGCCGCATTAAGTGGGAATTTCGGTCAGACCAATTATGCCGCAGCGAAAGGAGCCTTGTTGTCATATACCCATACGATGGGCAAAGAACTGATGCGCCACGGTATCAATGTGAATGTTATCATCCCCGGCGCAGTCCTGACCGATATGACCATGGCCATTCCAAAGGAAATCAGGGAAGCGAAAGCAAAGACCTTCCCTGCAAAGAGATGGGGTGAACCTCGTGAATTGGCCAATGTCTATGCTTTCTTAGCCAGTGATGAAGCTTCCTGGATCAACTGTGCTTCTGTTCAGGTTGACGGAGGATACTTCTAAACCCAGATCATCGAATACGGTAAAGGAATAATGAAAACGGATTCTCAGCTCCCCTCTCCCGAAGTTCTGAATGATATACGCATTCTGGATTTGTCACACGTGATACCCTGCCTTTTTGTTCTCCTTTAGGGTGGGGTTGATTCGACAATCATGGCCATCGCTCCTCCTGCGGTGGCCATGATTCTGCTTCGTGAATGTCTGCGGATATTAATGCTTATATGCAAATGAAACCGTTACGTGTTCTGTATTTTTTAAAATAGGAAAGAACAAAAACATCTTGGCAGAATTCAGCAATCAGCATGCTGGATTCGCTAAACACATCAGTACATCAGTTCCCGCCCATGTTAGAATTAAAAACTCCTCATTGAGGTGTTCTGAATCCTTTTTTAAAGACCTTACCAACGGATAATCTCCTGCCAGCTCCGGATGTCCACCGGCTCGTACCGCCGCTTGAGTTCTTTTACGTTCTGGCAATGCTCCTCAATGCTTTGAACGCGATATGAACCATCCGGTGTTATAATCCCCTTCTCCTCCCTGCTGCAAGATTCGCAAAGCATAGATATCCTGCAAGACGGTTACGATATGCAGTGGCAGGGAAAAAGGGAAGCAAAGTAATCCCAGTAGAAAAAGCTTTCCCCAGTGCAGGCTGACAACATCTAAAAACACTTGTCGTCGGTTCTGAGGAAGCATCGCTTTCTCAAAGTCTTTTTTGGCGGTTTTGGGTTTGAAAAGCATCAGCCGTCACCTCCCAAAAGATGGCGAATCAGTGCAACCACACCATCATTTTCCGGGTTGCTTTCATGGATTCCGGAGAAGCTTTGGCTTACCGGCGCGATGAAGAGATAGCAGTCCTCGTCATTGTCATAATAATCGCTTAAAACTAACCCCTCCAGAGCGATACCATAGGCTCCGAAAGTATAGTGTCACAATCGTTTTTCTTCGACGGAGACCGATACTGGTACGTCCAGTTTTGTGCTGTATAGTCAAAAAATGATCATTCGGACTGTATAAAGCATGCAAATATTCATAATGTCAGAGGATGATACTGGTCGTAGAAATGTGTTTATGCATAGGAATTTAGGAGTTTTTTGGAGCGTCCAAGATGCATAAAGGGGTCAAACAGGGGGCCAACCCCAAAAAATGGGCACAAAATCGAGGCAAATGAGCGCAAGAGAATATGAAAAAAGCCCGAGAAATCGGGCTTTTTCGTCTGTACTTTTCTCTCCAGATGGACTCTCCCAACGACACATGGATAGCTTGAAAGAAAATCTTGAAAATAGCGGATAGGGCGAGGAAGATAGCGTACGCGAAGACGGATCAGGTTCACCTGCTGGACCAGCGGCGGTCGTTGTGGATGAGGGAAAGATGACACAATAGTATAAACACACCTATATTATTGCTGTAGTGCTGTTAATTCGTTGATAATAATGCTGTATCTGAAGATGGGATACAATCTAATTATATATAGATTGCCTGAGTGATAGTCATACGGTTTCTAGCAGGCAAAGGAGACAGGAGAACTGATGACCGTGCAGGCAGACGCCTTCGTTGGAACAGGTTAGCGAAAGGAGTTCTGCGCTAACGGCGCAAGCGTAACCATTCTGCAACATTGCGCTTGTGTTCAACCTTGGTTGGCTCTTTCGGTTTCTGTCCGCATTTGAAATGCAGACTTGTTTCAATTGCAGGCTGACTCTTTTTTCACCTCATTTCAATATGTCCTAAAGGAGGATCGAACTTGGCGACGATGCTTTTTTTCTACTACGCCGCCTGGCTGACCCAGCCGTAGCCCTGGACAGCCATGTCGATAAAGTGATTCAGCAGGAGCTCCGTTTTGCTCTGAAAGGAGGCCTTGTCATAGCTGTCGGGGAGGTCGTTGTCCAAGGAATGCTCGATGGCGGCTTTGACCTTCGCTCTCGGCTGCTCATCCTTGTACCAGTCCACCACAAGAAGCTCCTGCTTCTCCTCCGTCAGCTTCTTGAACAGGTTCTTAGCCGAAAGCTTGACCTTCTGCTCCTCTGCTTTGGTGAGCTTCTTCCCTGCCATCAGCAGATCGTAGATCTCCAGCTCCTCTTCCGTGAGCCCCTCCGCTTCCGGACGCCGATCCTCCGCCTTCAGATCCTCCAGGAGCTGCAGCAGCTGCTCATAGTAATCCTCGTTCTCGGACCCGCCGGCGTTGTAGCGGTCGATAATATTCTTGTACCGCTGGGAGAACTGCTGCCGGGTGCAGTTCTTGGCCAGCATCTGCTCCAGGGCGCTTTCCAGAAACGCCCGCAGGTCGTCGATCTCCACCGCCTTATACTGCGCCAGCCGAATCTCCTTTTTCAGCTCTGTCACATCGATCTTCGACAAATCAATGACCTTGCCCTGGTGGATGACCAAGCCCTCGTCGTTATCCTCCGCCTGTGCCGATGTCACGCTTGTATCCAGCACCTGCGCCATGCGCAGCCGGGCCCGGTTGATCCGCTCGTCGTTGATGGTGTGGCAGAAGAGGCCATAGAGGTATGTCAGCGGTCCAAAGCGCTCGTCGCTCCAGTTCTTCTCAAAAATCTCCGGCCGTGACGCCTCATGCAGATTCATTAGCGTATTCAGGATGACCTTGAACTTATCTTTGTTCTCATCGTTGGCGATGATGGTGTTATACGCATCCCGCAGATCGTCCAGCCGATCGAACGTGGACGCATTGGCAATGATAGCGCTGATATCGATCCCCAGCCCCAGCAGAAACTGGTCCGCTTCGTCGATGGCCTGGCCGATGAGTTCGATGAGCTTGTCGATGTCCTTGGCCGGGAACTCCTTGCCGTCGTCCCCCGTGGCATACTCCGTCAGCGCCCGCTGCATATACCGGAACACGTTGACGTAGTCCACGATGATCCCGCAGGGCTTGTTCTCATAGGTCCGGTTCGCCCGGGCGATGGCCTGCATCAGGGTGTGCCCCTTCATGGGCTTGTCCAGATACAGGGTGGAAAGGTTCTCCACGTCGAACCCTGTCAGCCACATGGCGCAGACGAACACCAGCTGCAGCGGATCGTTCGGGTCCTTGAACCGGTCCTCGATATCCAGCCCCTCCGGCGTCAGAGCGTTCATCTTCTGCCGGTGCCCCGTGATGTCCAGGCCTTGCTTTTGGAACTTCTCCGCGTCGTCGTCCTCCTCGGAGACGATCACCGCCATCTCCACGGTGTTCATGTAATTGAGGATGCGCGTCAGCTCGTCCCGCTTCTCCTTGCTGTCGGCGGCGTTGCGCTCCTGCATGATCTTCTGTTTTTCAATGGCCCAGTAGTGCTGGACCTTGTCGTACATCTTCACCGCCGTGAACTTGTCCACGGACACCACCATGCCCTTGCCCAGGAACCCCCGGCGGGGGAAGTGGTGAGCGATGTCCTGGGCGATCTTGTCCAGCCGGTCCTCCCGCTTGATGACCTCCAAAATGCGGGAGGAGGCGTTTTCCAGCAGCCGGGCCTCGTCCTCGTTCAGGTTCTCGTCCTCGATGATGTCCACCACGTCGTCATCCAGGAAGTCGTTTTGCAGGCCCACCTCCGGCACCCGGCGGGAATAAAACAGGGGCACGGTGGACCCGTCCTCCACGGATTGGGCGAAGTTATATTCGGAAACATAGTTCCCGAACCATTGGTTGGTCAGCCGCTTGCTGCCCAGCAGGGGCGTGCCGGTGAAGGCGATATAGTTGGCGTTGGGCAGGGCCGTGCGCATATTCTCCGCCAGGTCCTTATACTGGGTCCGGTGGGCCTCGTCCACCAGCACGATGATGTCGTCCCGGGTGCTGAGCACGGGGAACTTCTTCCCCTTGTCATACCGGAACTTGTGGATCAGGGTGAAGATGAAGGGCTTGTTGGTCTGCAGAAACTCCCGCAGCTGCCGCCCGTTCTTGGGCTGGCACTCCTCGTTGGCCCCGATCACGCCGGTCTTCACGAAATTCTTGTGGATCTGATCGTCCAGGTCCTCCCGGTCCGTGATGATGAGGAAGGTGAAGTTGCCGGGGATCTTCTTCTGCACCTTGCGCGTGAAAAACACCATGGAGAAGGATTTGCCGGAGCCCTGGGTGTGCCAGAACACGCCCAGCTTGCCCTGGAGCTCCCCGCGGTTCTGCACGGACGCCATCAGGTTGTTCACGCCGAAAAACTGGTGATTCTTGGCGATGATCTTGTCCCGCTGGTTCCGGAACATGATGAAATTCTCAATATAATCCACCAGGCGCTCCGGGTTCAGAAAGCCGTCCACAAAGTAGCGCACCGAGCTCTCCCCCACGGTGTTCGCCGTGCGGATGGCCTTGCGGTCGGGCCGCTCCTTTTCGGAATCCACCTTCAGCCATTCAAAGAAATGGTTGTATCCGGCATTGAAGGCCCCCAGCCGGGTCTCGAGGCCGTTACTCAGCACGCAGACCTGGTTGAAGGCGAACAGGTTGGGAATGTCCTTCTTATACTCGGTCAGGTTCTTCCGATAGGCCTCCTCCACCTTGACGATGCTGTTTTTCAGCTCCATGAAGATCATGGGCAGGCCGTTGACGAAGACGAGTACGTCCGGCCGATGCCAGTAATACCGGCCCTTGATCCACATCTGGGACACCGCCGTGAAGGTGTTGTTTTCGGGGCGCTCGAAGTCCACCAGCTTCACGAAATCGAAGTCATCCTGTCCGTTCCGTCGAAATGATACCTTGATGCCGTTTCGGATCTGCTGATAATAGGCATAGTTGACCGAGATTAGGTCCGCGCCGGCGAAGTCCCGGAGAAGATCCTTTTCGATCTCCGCCAGCTTCTCCCCCGGAATACCCGGGTTAAGACGGAACAGCGCCTCGTGCAGCACGCCCGGCAGCACGCATTCCTTTTTATCCCGCCGCCCGGTGCCGTCCGGCAGCACCTCCATCTTTTCCAGTGATGGGTCGCACCGCACCACCTGGAACCGAAAGGGCTCCCCTTCCAGCTTCTGCAGGATCGCCTGTTCTATATCGTCTTCGGAAATAAAGTTTGGCATGGCTTATCTTCCTTCATCAACCAATGATCTTCAGTAGTTCAACATTCTTTTGCAGTTTATCTATGTTTTCCTCAATCCTGTCATTTCGTTGAGCTGTTCCCGGACAGATTTGTTGATACCCCAGGTCCTTTGTCCTTTTTACGGCATAATACCAATATGTATATATAAGCATATAAACATCGGCTTCATCAATCAACATCCTACTGTACTGTATACCTTGCACCGGGTATCTATTGTCAAACCTAAACCCGCTTTCATCGCCATTGAAAAGGTTAGCTGGGATAGTACAGTTACCAAACGGATTGCCTAAGCTGCTCACCGTTTTGTTTGGCTCGAAAATGCTATCATCGTGATAATGATAATAGAGCGTGGCCATGAAAAGTTCCATGTACATCATTGAATGATCTTGCTTTTCCTGCCCAAAACAAACATCATTGAAAATGGTGGCTTTTTCAACAATATGCTCCTGTTCCCTTGCATCTATTCCACCGAATAATTCTGTAAGGAATCTTTCTGTATTCTTTAGTTGCCCATATAGAGAGGGATCAAATCGATTATAGAAACTTTTGAACTTAGTAAAGAATTCTTTTCCACTGGGCAATCCCTTGTCTAAAGAGATCTCAAAGCGAACAAACTTTTTCAGATAATCTGTTGCGTTCCCCATCCCGAATATGGATGTGACTGTGTTTTCAAGCCGTTTTTTGTCCACGGAAAGGATGGTGATGGTATTGGGCAATCCTTCTGTAATATGATGAAGTCTTTCCAGAACCTTAATTGCATATTCGGGCAAGCATCTATCCAATTCATCAACAGCGAAAATCAAACTATACTTCCGTGCTAACTCTTGCAAGCCTTCTTTCAACGTAGTCAAAACGTTTTTAAATCCAAAATACGAATCAAATTCATGTTGTTCTGCCACTGCTTCGGACGCTGAATCAAATGCATCTTTTACGGCATCAGTAACTTCCGCGACATCAATTTTTAAAGCATTTTTTGCTATTTGTGAAAGTAGGGTAACGCCAATTTTCCCAACAATCTTCTTAACTTCAATTCTTGTATCATTCGGGATAGTATTTTGGGAATCCGTAAAATCGTTCAAAGCTGAAACAAGCGCCACCAGCGGCTCGTCATAATAGTCATACTGCCAACAATTATAGTGAACAACTAAGTATTTCTTGGATTTATCTTCGTGAAGACGACGCTCAATCTCCTCTAACACGAAGGTTTTTCCGCAACCCCAATCGCCATCGATAGCGAAAGTCATATTTCCTCTGTGGGAAGAAATCAGGTCTATAATCTGGATGACTTTGATAATGAATTCTTCCCTATTAAGAATATCAAGTTTTGATTCGTTTCCTTTTTTCATTTAGGCGTATCTCCAATTTGGGGCAATTTTTTTTACACATTTATGGTACATTTTTTCTGCTTCTTCAGAATCCAACGGATGACTATTCAAAAATGCCTCTTTGGCCATTCTTTCAACATCAATGCGATATTCAATAGAATTCGTGGTGGTTTGTTCATTTTCGAGTTCTGTTCTTACATTATGAATTAATTCTTCCATAAAACGGCTAAAGGAGAAGCCCCGACGAATGGCGCATTCTAAATCAATTGAAGCAGCGCCGTGAAAGTCCAGCGATCTTATTCCCTCCGGATCATTTTGCAAAATTATAGCGGTGCTTTCTCCATGATACTGCCAATCAAGGATACTCTCCAAATAAAGTTTTAGGTCATAAAATGCTCTATCGCTATAATACCATACGGAGTCATTCACTTGAGTAATTCCTTTAAATTTGCCAAACAATGAGAATTGTTTTTCAAATCCAGGCCCAAATCCAAACCCCACAGCATAGACATTACATAAAGACCCAGTATTATAATGCATGTAGTTAAAATTATCCAAAATAGCTTTCGCTCCATAGTCTTGTGGCCTTACAAGCAATAAAATCACCAATCTTTTGTTTTTGGCCTCGCGTTCTTTTCTTTCCATTTCTTCAAAGACAGTCGCAGTTTCCATTTGGCTTTCCTTTCCTTATAGCATGATTTTTCCGCTCATCAGGCGGGGCAGAAGCAGATCACGCTGCTTATTTAGCAATGCGTTTTGTTCTTTAATCTTTTCAATCAATTCCATGATCTTGCTGATTTGCTTGTTGAAAGCAAGTAAGACATTGTTGGCCGGAGTTACAACTCGGACTCTCTTTAGATTATCTATTGTGATTTGTGACTGGGCTGCACCTGTATCTAAATACCTAAGATTCTTGAGCGAGAACAGATAATAGAGATACATTTTGTACAGTTCAGGATTCTTAAGTCTAAAGATAATTGAAAGATTTGTGATATAGGAAAAAGCCGGTGCCATTCTCACTTCACCCGTACCCCCTACGCCTCGTGCGATTAACACCAACATAGTTTCAGCAAAGGAATACTCTTTATAGTATCCCGAAATCTGATATCCTGAAAATATAGGATATCCGGTATCGGAAACGAACTGTTTCTCAGGCATTTTCCCATAGACAAAATCCGATACTTCTTCGAGCCTTTGTATTCTCCATCCATATGGCAGATCGTTTTCAAAGAGGACGGATTCGTAACCGGGGAAGCGGAAGCGGACGAACCACTCCTTATAAAGATTCTCCGCCATCTGCTCCAGCGCCTTGATTCGCTTGTTGTTGACCTCGATCAGGTTGTCATATGCGGAAAGAACAGAAACGATACTGCTTTGTTTTTCTATTCCATAATCCGGTACAAGATACTTCATTATGGCTTTCGGCGTACCACGAGGCATTTTCGTTCCTTTAGATGTGGCAGTATCGTAGTTGAAAAAATTGGTGTCTGACAGTACATAATAAAGAAATTCAGGTGAGAACGGCTCTTTCGCTGTTACAACCAGAACATCATTCGAGCAACCACCTTTTCGATTTGCTAGCCAAATCTTTTTGAAATAAGGGCGAATATTTGAGAGCAATATATCTCCTTCCAAGTATTTACATACTGCCTTTGTATCTGGCAAAGACTCAACAGTAGATATCCCTCCCCGATTTGGAATCATATTATCTGTGGTGATATAGGTTTCATAATCTATTTGCGCTGTTCGTTCATTTCTATAATCTGCACAATCACACAGTCTTTTGTATATCATACTCACTCCTCAAACAGGCCCTTGATATTCTCCGCGATCTGCGTTTCCAGCTTCCTTGCCTGGGCGTTCAGGGCTTCAAACTCCCCGTGGAGGCCCAGCATAGTCTGTTTGAACTCCTCGGCGGTCATGCCGTCGTCCTCGATGACCACGCCCACATAGCGCCCGGCGTTCAGGGAATAGTCCTGGTCGGCGATGCTGTCTTCCTCGATGACCTCGTTCCCCTGTTCGTCCAGGGTGACGCCCACCTTGGCCGCCTTGCAGAGGCCGATCACGTCCCGATAGACGCCCTCGGGGAAGCGCTCGGTGAGCCAGTCGATCTGCTGCTGCCAATAGGCCTTGGTCTTGGTCTCCTTGTCCGGGGCGGTCTCCGGGGCCTGCGCAAGGACGGCCCTGTATTCTTCGATCAGGGCGGCGAAGGCGGCGGTATCCCCCTCATAGAGTCGGGTGATGACACCCAGGTTCCTGATCTGCTCGTCGCTGAACTTGCGATGGGCCCGGTCCACCTGGGTGAAGACGCTGCGGGCGTCGACGAACAGAATTTGATCCCGCTTGTCCGTCCGGGGCTTGTGCTTGTCGAAGAACCAGAGGGTGGCGGGCAGGGTGACGGAGGAAAACATGTTGGAAGGCAGGGTGACCATCTGGCTGATGACGCCCTCCTGGATCATCTTTTTGCGGATGGCGTATTCGCTCTTGCCCGCGTCGGAGGCGGAGTTGGCCATGACCAGGGCGGCCTTGCCGTGGTCGTTCATGGCGGTGGCGAAATAGCCGATCCAGAGATAGTTGGCGTTTGGTACGGTCTCCTTTTTGTCGGATTCTTTCTTGGCGGATTTGGTGGCGTTCCGGGGTATGCCGTAGGTGCTGAAGCGGGGATCGTCCTTGACCTTGTCCACCACCACCTCGTCCACGTTGAAGGGAGGATTGGCCATGACGTAATCGAACCGGCCCACGGCGCTGTAGGGGTCGGCGTAATAGGAGTTGGCCTCGGTGATCTCGCCCCGAATGTTGTTGAGCAGCAGGTTCATCTTGGCCAGCTTCACGGTGTCCGGCTCCTTCTCCACGCCGTAGCAGCGGAACTGCATCCGCTCCGCTTCGCTTTCGTTGTGCCGGTGCATATACCGAGCCGCCTGGACGAACATGCCGCCGGAACCGCAGGCGGGGTCCAGGAACTGCTTGTTGCCGGGCTGGGGGTTCAGCACCTCCACCATGTAGCGGACGACGGTGGCGGGGGTATAGAACGAGCCGCCGTCCCGGCCCTCCGCCAGGGCGAAGTTGCCCAGGAAGTATTCATAGATCTCCCCGAAGATATCTATGGTGCAGTCCTCGGGGATGTCCTTGAAGATGCGGACGATCCGAGAAAGGAGCTCCGGCTCCTCCTCCGGGACCAGCTGAGCGTAGACCTCCTTGGGGAGCACACCGTCCATCTTCGGATTCTCCGCCTCGATGGCCAGCATGGCGTTCTTCACCAGGGTGGCCTTCTCCGCGGTGTCGGGCGCGTCGTTGATGAAGTCAAAATAGGCGCACTCGGGCAGGAAGAAGCCGCATTTTTCGATGGCGATTTCCTTCAGGCTCCGCTCCCGGCGGGTGCCCTTGAGGGCGTTGAACTCGGCGTAGATTTCCTCCCGGTGCTGCTTGAAAAGGATGTCCGCATACCTGAGGAAGATCAGGCCCAGGATGGGCTGACCGTATTTGTTGGCCGCAATATGGGCGCTGGCTCGCAGCATATCCGCCGCATGCCACAGATCGTCCTTCAGTTTCTTCAGCTCCGCATCCGTCATGGTTCCGTTCCTTTCCGCCTTTCGCCGCGCATGCTATTTCATGCACATACTAAATCAATATTATTATAGCGAAAAAGAGGCGATTTTTCAAGGACGGTTCTGACGGCAAATAAAGCTGTTCCGGGAATGATGTGGCAGGGGCAGAGTCCCGCACCAAAGGGACCCCACGAGAGGTCCCCTTGGCAGTCGATCAGAAATCGGAATGCTATTTATGTGCGACGACTCGGCTCCTGTTACATATTGCTTTCATCAGGAGTTGCCAACATCCGGTTTTTTTCGATCTTTGTAGCGATATCCTCAAAAGCTTTTTTATAGAAATCGTCGAAATCTCCCTTTTTCGCTCCCACGTCGGGAAGCACCGCGCCATGTGCCCGCAGCATCTTTTGACTGAGGTTGGCAGCATCCGGCTGTTCATAGAAGAACACACGGCCATCTGCTTTTTGCTCCCGCTGTTTTCGCTTGAGCAGCCACCAAAGGTCAAATTCGCTTAGCGCAAGGCTGAGTCCAACAATATAGACGTCGCCGTATAAAAACAGTGCCGGCCACGACCTGAAAGCAACCGGTTCTGAACCATTCGGCATGTCGTCATAGTTCTGAGAATCGCATAGTTTTTCGATACGGCTGAGCAATCGCCCATACCGATCGTGCCCCAACACGACGCCGTGCGAGACGGAACATTCTCCGTGAATGTGCCACAGGCCAACATCGCTGCCGTTTTCGTTTTGCGCAAGATACCCCGTGTGCAGGCGATAGCATACCTCGCGCACGGGTTTGCCGTTTTTTGTTTCGGTGGTAAGATTGAATCTGTACTTGCTTCTTGTATTGCTGTTGAAAAAGTCTTTTCCTGGCAGAAACGCCTGTTCAAGACCATAGCTGTAGTTGGTCGTCAGAATATGATCCGCCCCCAGGTTCTTCAGCTCATCAAGCCGCGAGGTGCTGGCCTGAGAGAGTTGCCCCATCGCGTCCTTAAGCCGTGCCTCCTCCGCTTTGATCATCGTATCGTCAAGCGTCGCAGGCGCGGGATCGGGCACGGACAGCAGCGAATACAGCAGCGGGAACGGGAGATTTTTCCGTTCGTCATCAGAAAGAACCATGCAGTTCTCTGCTTTGATCCTGTCGAGCAGAGCACCCCAGGACAGCTGCCCCGTTCGTCCCTTCGGATCGGGTTTGGTCGGCGGACAATCCCGTTCCAAACCGTTTCCGATAAGCACGATCTGCGGGCGTCCCTTCCCGCGTATCGGATGCATAAAGGACTGAGTTTTGTTCATATGGGTGTCTCTCCCCGCAGTTTTTTAAATTCTAACATGATCCGCAAGAAGGGTCAACGCCTGTCGGCTTTCACTCTTCATAAGGATCGATTTCACGATCGCTGTTCAAAAGACGCAAAATATATTGAAACACGTCTTCTAATTCAATATAATAATTATTGTATAAGCAATTTTGCGGAGGATCGTCAGGAATGGTCCAGGACAACATTACCAAATATGTAATCAATATCAATGAGCTTCTTGTAGCACATGAAGAAATGGTAAAGCTTGACGCTCATGGTAATCTCCTGTCCCGCGCTGTGCTTTCGGAAAGTTTTTACTGTGATTTCCTGAACGTGCTCATGGGGTGGAAGCTTATAAACGCCAACATCGAACGCAAAAACGCGCCTGGGATAGATCTGATCGATGAAACGAGAAGAGTTGCCGTCCAGATTTCCCTCATGTGCGACCATAACAAAATTCAAAGCTCTATCGACAAATTCGATAAGAACTGGTCCAAGGGTTCCTCCGGCTGGCACTTCTATTTCGTACCGCTTTCCGATAGAGTGCCTGATTATAAGGTGGATTTTGACGTTCCTGCGGGCATCGCGTTTGATAAAAACACGGATGTGCTGACGAAAGCAAGGGTCATGGCTCTTGCCATGATCCCGCTGCAAGGTGAAAAGAAAGTGGACAGACTGAGGAGCGTAAGCGATATCTTGGACAGGCTTATGCGTGAGCAGCGTGAACTCATCGAATTGATAACCCATCTTTCGGATTCGCTGACCAACATACGGAGAAATCACCCGAGTTTTCGCTTACTCGGGAATGATGGAATAGATGATAGTCTGCTTCCCGAAGCGCCTATGCCTGCGCTGGGAGAGTCGGAAAGCGGCGAGAAGGTCCCTGTTTGGAACATCATCAAGGCCGAGGATAAGGAAGGTTTCCGCCATATCATCATCGAAGGCGACGGAGGCATTGGAAAATCTATATTGCTGCTCAGCGTAACGAAAGACACAGAATTACTGCAGCGCATACCTGCGGTATATGTACACATGTATGACCTGCTGAATGCGGGGAAACACATGTCGATCACGGACTATCTAAAGGACAGGCACTCCGGGTATTGGGAGGCGATCTCTCGCTTAGCGGGTAAACGCGGCAGACCGAAGCTGATGCTGCTGCTGGACGGCCTTAACGAGGTGCCCCTCAATCTTCAATACGCCATTACGGAGGATATTCGAGCGTGGACAGATGAACATCCCGGCGCTCAGATCATTATGGCGTCCAGGCAGATTCCCGGGCATCCGCTTCAGTATATATTGGGAGACAACGCTTTAGCGATAAAGCTGAAAAAACTGGATTGGAGTATAGTCACGGAGTACCTTTCGGCAAGAGGGGTGAGCGTACCGGAAGAAAACTCAAGCCTCGGCAAGACCATAGTTCTACCGCTGTTTCTGACCCTGTATGCGAAGACGGCAAATCTCAAGGGTAGAACGGTCCGGGGATACGGTCTGTCGATACGCGAACCAAAGGGGCCGGCTTCACTCGTTTGGAACTATTTGCAGAGGGAGCTGCTGCGGCAGAGAACCGATAAAGCGATCGTGGACTGCGCGTTTGCTTGCGAACATATCGTGCCATATATCGCGTTTGCGATGGTGCAAAACAACACCTTTACCATAAGCTTCGGAAAAGCTAAAGAGCTTATCGAATCGTATGATAGGGGGCGTGCGGGCAATCTGCCGAAGCATTTGTCCAATCTCCTGGCGGTCTATGAGGACGAAAACCCACGGTATGATAGGGCGGCAGAAGATCTGCAAAACCTTATCTTAAAGGGACTGGGACTGTTTGTTGAAGTGGAGGACGAGAAAGCATCTAATGAGAAGCATGTGGTGAACGAATACTCCTTCCTGCATCAGAACTTCCGTGACTGCCTTGCGGCTCTGCATCTGGTGAACGTGGCGGAGACGGCGGAGGATCGGCTGCCGGAGGAGTGGAAGAAGTCTATTCGTTCGGAGGTCCTGGAATATGCCGCAGAGCTGATGGAGCGAAGTACGGCGGAAAAGCTCTGGGAGCTGAACCGGGCGTATAAGCGGTACGCGGGAGGGAAGCCGAAGGACAACGCTTCCACCTATATGCAACTGGAGCTGAACCGGTGCCTTGGAACCCCGGGCAACAGGCTCGATTTTTCCGGAATGGACCTAAGGGGCATGAGCCTGACCGGTTATATGGGGCACGGTTGCGACATGAGGTTGTTCGGAAAACCGGAGCTTGCTCGAGACGCTCATGTTGACAGAGTGGTCTTTGAGGATGCGGGGCATACCAATTTGGTTACCTGTCTTGCGGTGCTTTCTGACGGGCACATCGCCAGCGGATCGGATGATAAAACCATCCGCATCTGGGATGCGGGAACCGGCGAATGCTTGCGTATGCTTGAGGGGCATACCGGTGGGGTTACCTGTCTTGCAGTACTCTCCGATGGATATATCGCCAGCGGATCGAGGGATAAAACCATCCGCATCTGGGATGCGGGAACCGGCGAATGTTTGCGTATGCTTGAGGGGCATACCGGTGGGGTTACCTGCCTTGCAGTACTCTCCGACGGGCGAATCGTTAGCATTGCTGAGGATCATACTCTCCGAATTTGGGATACGGATACTGGCAAGTGTCTTCGATGGCTTAGGAACCTTAGAGATTTGCTCAACTGCCTTGCAACGCTTCCCGATAGGCGCATCGCCAGCGGATCGGATGATAAAACCATCCACATTTGGAACGCGGATTCCGGCAAATGCTTGCGGACGCTGACGGGGCATGCAAGTAGAGTCACCAGCCTTGCGGCGCTTCGTGACGGGCGCCCCGTCAGCGGATCAGATGATGGAACAATTCGTATCTGGGATGCGGATACCGGCAAATGCTTGTGGGTACTTAATGGGCATACCGGCTCGGTCACCAGCCTTGCGGCATTCCCCGACGGGCGCATCGTCAGCTTATCTGAGGATAATACTCTCCGAATTTGGGATGCAGACAGTGGCAAGTGCTTGCGTGTGTTTGAACATGAGTGCTTTGGCTTGCCCAATGGCCTTGCGGTGCTTTCTGACGGGCGCATCGCCAGTTCATTTATTGATTTTATCATATTCCGGGACGCGAATACCGGCGAATGTTTGCAAGCGTTTTTTGGACAAGCCTTTAATCAGGTAAAAAGCGTTGCTGTGCTTCACGGTAGGCACATCGTTAGCAAATCGATTGACACTATCCGTATTTGGGACGCGGATACCTGCGAATGCTTGCAGACACTTGATCCGAATAATATTGCGGTCTGCCTTACCTTACTTTCAGATGGTCGCATCGTCAGCGGATCGCGCATTTTGGACTCGGGTACCGGCGAATGCCTGCGGGTACTTAAGGGGCATACTCGTGGGGTTACCTGCCTTACAGTACTTCGAAACGGACGCATTGTCAGCGGATCGGCGGATAAAACTATCCGCATTTGGGATGCGGACACCGGCGGGTGCCTGCGGACGCTGGAGGGACATACTAATCCTGTCACCTGCCTTGCCGTGCTTCCCGACGGCCGCCTCGTCAGCGGATCGGATGATAAAACTATTCGCGTCTGGAACGCCGATACCGGCGAATGCTTGCGGGTGCTTGAAGAACATGTATTTGAGGTCAATAGCCTTACGGTACTCCGTGACGGGCGCATCGTCAGCGGATCGGCGGATAAAACGATCCGCATTTGGGATGCGGACACCGGCGGGTGCCTGCGGACGCTGGAGGGACATACTAATCCTGTCACCTGCCTTGCCGTGCTCCCCGACGGCCGCCTCGTCAGCGGATCGGATGATGAAACGATTCGCATCTGGAACACCGATGCCGGAGAATGCCTGCGGACGCTGAAGGGACATACCCGTAGTGTCACCTGCTTTGCCGCACTTCTCGACGGCCGCCTTGTCAGCGGATCGGATGATAATACTCTGCGTATCTGGGACCCAAATACCGGCGAATGCCTGGATGTTTTGGAGGCCACCGAAGTCGACGTTTCGCGCATGCACCTTTCCAACGCCATCATGGACGACGACACCATACGGATACTCTATCAAAACATGGCGCAGGACCACGGGGAATTTGCAAAGATGTATCTCAGAACGGGAGGCAACCAATGAAACTGCTGTATTGTCATGTGGAGTTTTTGGACAAGGACGGGAATAAGAAAGGGTTTCGGGGGCTGGAACAGATCGACCTGAATCTGTCCGCCACCCACGTCTTCTCCTATGACGGCCATGAGGGCATCCTGTGTAAGCGTTTGCGGGACAAGCCCCTGCCGGAGAACTTCTGGGCAAACGGAGATACTGAGACGAACCTGTATAACGTCAACGTGGTGGCCGGCAAAAACGGGTCCGGCAAATCCACGGTGATCAATTATGTGATAGATCTGCTCTACTATATCTATCTCGACTTTGGCAGGCAGGAGACTAATATCCCCCCAAGCGCCTGGTTCGACGTGAAACTGAACTATAATCTGATGGCGTTTGAAGAAAACGAGTTGCTCTACGTGGTGGAGCTTCTGCCAGTCGGGAGTACAAAAAGAAAACTCAATAACTGCCAGGTATGTGAACATAATGGGGTAAAACGGGACGATAAAACAGCTCGCATTATTCTCGGATGGAATGATGGTAGAAAAGCGGAAGAAGTGTTTAGAAAGCATTTCAAGGACATAACAATCGTCTATATGATGAACAACCCGACCCAGAGGGATTACGAGCGGAACCTGGACCGGAAGGAAGGGAGCCTACGCAACTATTTCGTTTACGACTGCTCTCTGGGCGCGAATCTGGGCGGCCAGATGACACAGTTCTTTCCCTACGAGGTCTACAAGCAGGTCAGGTATATGTTCGACAGCAATCAGGCCAAGATCCGAACAAAGATCGAGCGGAGGATCAAAAAAGGGCTGGAAGAAGCAGAGGAAACGAAGCTGCAAAAGCCTGACGAACTGGTCATGCCGCGAGCTCTCAGGATAAGACCTCGAGTAAATTTGCTGGAGGATGGGCTGATCCAAAAGATGACACCCTCGTATCTGGCAGATATAGGCAAGGGTTTACAAAGCAAGGAACTGAGCCTTAATGCAACATTGGGAGAATTATGCTGCAGATCCTTTTCAGCGAACGCAAGCAAAGCATTAGGTGTGGGGGAAAAAGATGTAGTCAACACTGCATCGAAGCTGCTTTATAAACCTGAGGCAAGGAACGGATCGGTATTTGAAGAACAGGAGCATTGCATACATGCCTTGGCAAATGCTTTTTCCGGTAAACCGGTAGAAGGAAACTCGGTAACATGCTGTGCCGTACTCCGTGACGGCGGCATCGTCAGCGGCTCTGCGGATAGAGCGCTCCGTGTCTGGGGCCCGGATACCGGCAAATGCCTATGGACACAAAAGAAGCATTCTGGCTCGGTCAGCTGCCTTGCTGTGCTCCTCGACGGCCGCATTGTCAGCGGTTCGAATGATAAAACTATCCGTATTTGGAACCCGGATACAGGCGAATGCCTGCGGACGCTGGAGGGGCATACCGATTCAGTCACCTGTGTTGCCGTGTTACCCAACGGCCAGATTGTCAGCGGTTCGAATGATAAAACTATCCGTATCTGGAACCCGGATACAGGCGAATGCCTGCGGACGCTGGAACAGGTCGATTGGATTCAATGTCTTGCTGTGCTCCACGGCGGCCGCATCGTCAGTGGATCGAGTGATGGAACACTCCGTGTCTGGGACCTGGATACCAGCGTATGCATTCGGACACAGGAGGTGAATATCTATTGGATAAACTGCCTTACAATGCTCCCTGACGACCGCATTGTCAGCGGATCGAACGATGGAACGCTCCATATCTGGGATCCGAATACTGGCACATTATTGCGTATGCTGGAGCAATCCAGGCGAGTCAGTTGCCTTGCCGTGCTTTCTGATGGGCACATCGTCAGCGGATCATTTGATGGAACTCTCTGTATCTGGGACCCGAATACTGGCGCATGTCTTCGAACGATGAAGGGGCATACTAATGACGTCACATGTCTTACCGCACTCCACGACGGCCACATCGTCAGCGGATCGTCAGATGGAACAATTCGTTTGTGGAACGAAACGGTCAATGAATGCATCAGCATACTTTCGAGAGACCCAGCATATCGGTTTGTCGATGCACTTAGACGCAACTGTATTGCTTATCTTGATTTTTTAGCTGCAGAAAAAAACAAGGATCTGTTTGCTCGGTTCACTCGCGTTGAGAATGAGGACTGCTGTTTTGAACTTCCGTTAAAAGTGGATGAGGATGATACTTCGCGGGATATGCAGCTGCAGCGGTTCATGACAGAGTTCATACAAAAATACAGATACACCTGCGAACCTGTATATACCATAGATTTTGACTGGGGTTTGAGCAGCGGAGAAGAAAACATGTTGCGGCTGTTCTCCAACCTGTTTCATATCTTTGACCGGGATTACAGCAGCGGTAAATATGGGGAATGCAGGATTTATAACGACGAATGGGCGAACAAAAATCGAAGAACGCCCCATCTCTGTACCTCTGTGATGTTATTCCTGGACGAGGCAGACCTCACACTGCACCCCGAGTGGCAGCGAAGGCTGATACACGTTCTGACGGCGGCCCTCCCGCTGATTTATCCCAAAAGCTGTGCCAAGGATATGCAATTGGTTCTTTCGACCCACTCTCCGCTGCTGCTGGGCGACATACCGCGGGAGAACGTCTGCTATCTTGGCGGTGGTCGCAGCGTCGGCGCAGACTCTGCGTCAGAAGAAACTTTCGGGCAAAACATCCACACGTTACTGAAAGACAGTTTTTTCCTAGATAACGGTACCGTCGGCGAATTTGCCTCTTCAAAAATCAACGGCATTGCCGCTCGGCTTGAGGAGATACTCCGAAATGAAACAAAGGTTGCAGAGGAAAATAGTATAAGCGTAGGAACGTACAGAAGGCCTTCTGCGGAAGAACTCATGGACATGCGAAAAATCATAGACCTGGTTGCAAATGGCATTTTGCGAGTCTGGCTTGAGGAGAGATGGCAAAAGGTCAGTGTCGTTTTGAACGAGCGCATGCACTCCGAAAGAGCTGAAATAATTGCGGAGGAGGGGGAAAAACTTACTCGGGAAGAGCGCCGCTATATCCTGCGCAAGTGGCTGGAGGAGGAGAAGTTATGATACAGATAACCCCTTATTATTCGCATCCGCGGAAGGAGGATATCCTTAACCTTTATCTTTCCATTGTGGCTGACGTGGTTCCGTTTTATCCCGAAGACGTGCTGAACGGTCACCCTCGCAAAACGAAGGGGCCGAAGGCTGCGTTTCGGAGAAGGACCGATCTTTATAACAAGAAGCTTAATGACTATAAAATCAAAAGTGTTCTTAACGACACGGCGGAAAAACGTAAAAACGATGCCCTTCTTGCGGAAGCTATCATAGCAAGCTATTCCGCAACTCTTCATGATAAACTATATACAGGGTATAAAGATGGGCATGTTGATCCTGATCATCTTCAAGAACTTCTCACCGTTCGGATGGATGGCGGTGAACTGAAGGAAGATTTCGAATTTGACGATAAGAGCAAATCAGGAAGCCAAGTCTCGAAGGATATGCTGGAGTACGTTTTTCGCTATGAAGCTTTTTCAAAGCATGAAAAACTCTATGAGCTGATCGGCATGCTGGGCGTTGAGGTTTGCCCCTATTGCAACCGGCAGTTCATCACCACCTATGCCCCTTCGAAAAACGGTTCCGGCAAAAGCATGACCACATCTAAGGCCCGTCCGCAGCTGGACCACTTCAAGGTAAAAACAGAGCATCCACATCTGGCGTTATCGATCAACAATCTCATTCCCTGCTGCGGGGTCTGCAACCATATGAAGGGTGATCGGGGGGCCACGACGCTCTACCCCTATTCCGAAGGCATGGGCGATACTTACAAGTTCAAAACAACCATTCCCGGTCATAATCTACTGATCGCGCAGGTGCTGACCGGGGCGCCCATTGCCCCTGAGCATTTTGATATCGCGCTTGACTATGCAGGCAATAGTGTGGATAAAGATTTCCGTAAAAGGGTCGAGGCGTCCAAGAACATTTTCGCCCTGGAGGGCCTTTACCAGTCACACAAAGGGTACGTTTCCGATATGTATTTTCATCGATACATAATCACGGAAAAGATGATCGATTCGATTATGGACCAGTTCGGAGAGTTGTTCGAGTCGAGAGACGCGGTGCGCCAGGCGTTGATGCTTGCGGATACGTCTCCCGATACGCTTGGCAAAAGACCCCTTGCAAAGCTGACGAAGGACATCAAAGAGGAAATTGAGGAGTACTATGCAAGGATACAGCTATCATAGGTGAAAGCGATCATGTTTTGTTTTTTCGCTCAATACCCAACGCATGCGGATGTGTCCTTCGTATTCCCATATGAGCGTGATTCAAACAAAGGGAAAGAAATCTAGTGTAATCTTCCATTACTTTTCACCAGGAGCCGGAGAGAAGTATCACTCCGGCTCCCTTTCTTACATGAAAACGGCGCTCCAGACGATTACTCACACCTAACGCTGATTCTTTCTCATAGGCTAAACATCAAGCAGGCTGCGGGAGCCCATCTATCGCCAGGTCTTCTCCCACTCACGCAACAAGCGATGCACCTTATTATAGACCCGCTGGGCTTCCTTTATGTCGCTGTCGGATACGGTGCCAAGGCGGTTTGCCCGGCGCACCAGCTGGTTGAAGTTGTTGCCGATCTGGTAGATCTCATTTTCCAACTCAAGAAAGTCCACGTTAGGACGCTCTTTGATGGGTTTGCTCAGAATGATCTTTCGGAGCACATTCGCTTTAGACAAGCCGGATCTGGCGCTCAGGTCATCCAATGCGTCGCTTTCCTCCTTGCTCATCCACAACAGGTATTGTTTATACATACGTTTACTCAAAGCATTCTCCTTTCCCGCCTTGCGGCATGGGGTATTAGGGCCTGACCCTAACAAGCGGCCTTTTATATAAAAAGGCGATGCTTGCGAGGACATTTGACGGCTCGCTGTCCGGCCCCTCGGATCAGCGAGCAATGAGAATAAAAAAGAGACCCGCGTATTGCAGATCTCCATGCTGTCCCTGAATAGTGGGCGCAGTATTCATTAAGGATCAATTTATCGGTCTGGCTCTTCCAATTCTGCCGCACGCATGGTTTGAAGCTTCTTCAAGATCGACGCCCGATCGGATCTGCTTTGCAGATCGCCGGCGATCTCATCCACGTTCGCGCGCTGGAGGACGGCAGGATAGTCTTTCTCAAACCCGGTCAACAAGGCTTTTGTTTCCTCCTCCCCGAGCTGGACCTGTGCATACAATTCTGCAAAATGCCCATTTTCCATGACGTTGCTAATGAAATAACGAGACGATTCCGGCAAGGCGTCCCATGCGCCGTAAAGATCTGTGACAGCGGTCTGGACCCGCTCCAGGGAGATAGGTGCGCCGTTCTTCTCGTGCTCCGCAAGAATGCCCAGAACATCCGACAGATCGTTTTTATATTGCCTGCCTGATCGGAGCTTCATAGCGATCAGATACTCGGCGGAAACGGTATAGATCGAAAGCACATTGGCGAAGGTCCTGTAATGTTTTGCGTGTTCCGCCAGCTTTGGCGTATAGGAATCGGTATGGATAAAGTCCGAATTCAGCCATCCGTTCGGAAGGCCATATCTGTCCCCAACGCGATGGATCGCATCCTTCATGGCACTGGCGCCGCTGATCATCGCATCCACATCGGTCGTCATGTTACGAAATCCGTAATTGATCAAAACAGAAGCGCCGCCGATCAAAACAAGTTCCGCTGGCATTGCCTTACCGACCTGCTTTCGGTACTCCTTGGCAAGCTCTTTGAGATACAGATCGATATTCTCTTTTGTAAACTCAAATGACATTTCTAACCTCATTTTCAATGATGTTGAACTTCCTGAATTCCGGGATAGATACGCTTTCGGCCGCTCTCAGAGGTATATCGCTGTTTGCGGCGGCAGCCATGGCCCGGACGCTGGCGGGATACAGCGGCGTTTCCAATCGGAGGCGTCTTAGATCGTCGTATTCGGAATCCAGAGGAACGTCATTCTCCCGGCTGATGTAGTCCACCATGGCAAGCAGGTAAAGGCATTCTGGAAACCATTTGCGCTCATAATAGGTGCGGATCTCGTTGCTTTCCAACGTGTCTATCAGAAAGGCGATATCGCCCTGCTCCTTCAGTCGATGACAGATCGCGCTCTTGAAATTCTCAAAGCTGCTCCGCACCTCAAAGCACGGCGCAAGCAGCTCCTCCATGGACACTTTGAGCACCTGCGCGATCCGATAGATCGTTTCCGCCGTACACTTTTCCAGCTGCGCTTTGCTGTTGCAGATGTCATTCACCGTGGCATACGGAACGTGGCTCTCCTTTGCGAGCCGATAGATGGACATATTCCTTTCTTGCAGCTTCTGCTGAACTGTCATATGGATCACCTTTTCCTTCGATCACATTATAACGGTCAACCGTTATAATGTCAATCGTATTATATGCGAAAAAGAAACCATTTATTCCGCTTTGTCAGCGATCTCAGCAATTTGCACCATTTCCGCTATGCTGTCGTGGATCATGTAGCGCGCTACGCCGTAGCACTCCTGGGTCTTCTTGCCAAAGAAGTCGAAGAAAACCTTCTGCCATTTATGAGTGAAGTTTGTGTTCCCGAAGAAGGCCTCGAAGCTGGTGCTGGGAAAGAGTGTCCAATCGATGCCCTCCAACTTATTGATCTTGTAATACGCTATCAGCTCTATAGCTTCGGACAGCGGCATCTTCCCCGGCAGATGATTTTGGAGGAAGGCGGCATCTTCCACCGACACCTCTGCCCTGAATGAGCGAAGAAGCCCCGCTTCCAAGGCGCTAGCCAACACGTCGTCAAATAGCAGCAGCCATTCGCTCCTGGTGCTCTCTGAGAACAGAGGGATCTGGAACTGGATCACCTTCTTCCGCCACATGGGCTCGAAGGTCTGTGCCGCCTTCGCGGCGTTTTTCCTGACCGATGCGCTCACCTGATCGGGGGAGCTGGAAGCAAGTGCAACGATGTTCCGCACATGGCGCACCAGCCAGCCGTTCCCCGCTTCGTCCACCAGCTCCGGGAATTCGTCGTGGAGTTCCGGGAAGCAGGTGTCGAACTGCCAGGCCGCTTCCTTCTCGGCCGGTATGCTGCACCAGGCGCACAGCGCCCGGCGGGCACAGTCCACGTCAGGGGTATCCTCCTTATACATGTACCCCCTCGCTACGATCGTCAGCACCCGGCTGAACCCCTTGCCGG
>Ga0247611_10001117_pt1 | contig 49524 bp, 38 predicted proteins | sample 177DNAGHGhighgp2_FD_192422 | JGI IMG/M metagenome (GOLD analysis project Ga0247611, IMG submission 192422) | Sheep rumen microbial communities from Palmerston North, Manawatu-Wanganui, New Zealand - 1770 DNA GHGhigh gp2 | ecosystem: Host-associated > Mammals > Digestive system > Stomach > Rumen... | reverse complement strand
GCATTGTCCTGAGCCATGACACCATTGAGATTGGTGAATGTCAATAAGCCAATGATTGACATCAAAGCAAATACTTTTTTCATGATTTAATTTAATGAGTTAATTATTAATTAGTTAATTTATATTCGTCTGTATTCAATACATCTGCAAATATACACCTATTTTCCGAAATACGAGAATTATTCTTTCATTTTTTTATTTTTTTCGTCCGGAGAGGGTGTCGATGAGGGTCAGGAGAGGTGCTTTTTTGTCGGCGGGAAGCTGGACGGCGTCGAGGTGAGTGAGGGCTTGGTCGAACTGAAGCTGGATGGCTTGCTCTACTTGCTGGCGGATGCCGAGCTGGCCATAAATCTGCCACACGCGTTCCACTTTGGGGTCGCTGTCGGCAGGGGTGGAGGCGAAGAGCGTGGCAAGTTCGAGGCGGAGGGGTTCGGGAGCGGACTGGAGGGCGGTGAGGAAGAGGTAGGTCTTTTTGTTGTCGCGGATGTCCTGACCGGTTTGTTTGCCGAACTGGGCCACGTCGCCGTAGCTGTCGAGGAGGTCGTCCTGGAGCTGGAAGGCCAGCCCGAGATGGATGCCGAATTGGTAGAGATGGTCGATGTCGGCCTCGGGTGCGCCCGCGTAGAGGGCTCCTATTTTGAGCGCTCCGGCCAGGAGGACGGCGGTCTTGAGGCGTATCATCATCATGTAGTCGTCGATGGTGACGTTGTCGGCCTGTTCGAAGTTCATGTCGTACTGCTGTCCTTCGCACACTTCGATGGCCGTCTGGTTGAAGCACGACAGAATCTGATGGAGGCGGGGGCTGGGCTGGGCGAGGAAGTGTTTCCAGGCGAGGGCGAACATGGTGTCGCCGGAGAGGATGGCTGTGTTCTCGTTCCACTTGCGGTAGACCGTGGGCTGGCCGCGGCGTATGGGCGAGCGATCCATGAGGTCGTCGTGGAGGAGGGTGAAGTTGTGGAACATCTCAATGCCTATGGCCGCTTGGCGCACCTGGCTGTCGTCGCCGCCGAACATGCGGTTGGCCGTCATGAGGAGGAACGGCCGGATGCGTTTGCCACCAAGATGGAGTGTGTATTCAATGGGGTCGTAGAGCTGGTGAGGCTCGTGGACGAAATGCTCGTTGTTGAAAAGGTCTGCGATTGTGTTGAACATGGTCGAAAGATATATGTTGTTTGTATATACTATTAGCTTTTGTCAGAAGGGATAGTTGATTCCGAAATTGAGGGCTATTTTGTTCCAGTTCCAGTGCGAGCCTATCCAGCGGTTGTCTTCGGGGTAGGAGGGGTCGTAGATGGGGAGGGCAAAATCAAGACGGATGGTGGCGATGGAGACATTGGCTCTGAGCCCGAAACCGGCATCGAAGGCTACGGTGGAGAGGAGGTAGCCGGGGGAGAAGGAGATGGTGGAGCCTATACCCCAATCCTGAGCGGCCCATACATTGCCCATGTCGGCAAAGACGGCTCCTTCGAAGATGCTGATGATGGGGAAGCGCTGCTCGATGTTGCCCACCAGCATGATTTCGCCTACACCGTAGGCAAACTCGGCATTGGAGAAGTTCATGCCGTAGCCGCCCAGATAGCGCAACGGCCATCCACGCATGGTGGTCGGACCCCCACCCACGAACATCTTCTCGTAGGGGAGGAAACTGGAGTTGCCGTAAGGGATGCCGGCTCCCACGAGGGCGCGCAGGACGAGTGTGTTGTTCTCGCCCCAGTAGATATAACGTTTGTATTCGCTCTCGAAACGGAAGTATTGGTAGAAGTGGCTGTCGGCCACGTGGTCTTTGCTGAGGAGCGTGGAGAGGCCTGTGAGCAGGTTGCCAGCCGTCTCGACAGAGAGGCTGAAGTAGTCGAAATTACGGCGCAGTCCGATCCGCTGGTTGGTGTAGGTGTAGTCGTAGTGGGAATTGAGCAGGACATAATCGTAGGACTGGAAGAGCTCTTTGATGAGGTCGGAGGTAATGTTGTGGAGGTAGGAATAGTACTCGTCGCCAGAGATGATGTGAGTGTAGGTGAAGTTGAATGGCATGAGTCGGTGCTGGTGGTAGCGGCGATGGTTCCAGGAATAGCCGAAGGAGGCATTGAAAAGGATGCGCTCAAGGATTACTTCGGCGGGGACGCCCTCGACGAAACTGGGCATGATGGAATTACGGAAGATGTAGCCGGTGCTGAGGCCGATGAGTGTGTGAGGGCGGTTATACTGCCAGGGCAACTGGTTGGCAAAAGGCAGCAGGAATGACGGGAGGTCAAGTGTGAGGTTGAGGTTGTTCTCAAAAGTGGAGAAAGTGGAGTGGAAATCGTTTTTCCGAGAGCCGAAGACGTTTTTGGGCAGGTCGAAAAGCAGGCTTCCCTCTATTTTGAACAACTCGGCACCGCCGAAGAGATTGTTATTTTGATAGCCCAATGAGGTGCCAAGGCCCAGATTACCCGAAGTGATGAAGTTGCTTCCTTTCTGGTTGACGTTGGAGGCGTTGGTGAGTTCGAGCGAGAGGGAGAGGCGGTGGCGGGTGTTGTTGAGAAGTCGTATCTTGGCATCGAGCAACGGGTTGCTGTCCGTGCTGTGGGGGGATTCTTCGAAACTGATGTCGACATACTTAAAGTTGTGCAGGCCGAAGAGGGCGTTGGAGGTGATACTGGCATAGCGGGGTATGTAGCGCTGCCCACTGTGGAGGAGTACGGCACGGCAGACGGTGCGCGGTGAGGGGGAAATCTTTTTGTCGTAGATGAAATAGTAGTTGTTGATGATGGAGTCGCGCCATTGGTGGGGGTAGATGAGTGTGTCGAACTGCCGCCGTTCACCGTTGAAGGAGGTGGTGACATTGGGGTAGAAATAGACCCTGTCGAGATTATAGCGGAGCAGCGGGGCGTTGCGCTGGATACTGTCGCCCACCTGCCTTTGGGGAAGGCGGAGACGGACATCGATACTCAACAACTGGCTGTCGTAATTGGTATCGACAAAGAAGCGCACCATATCGGGGCTGGCATAGTAGTAGCCGGAGTCGCGCAGCAACGAGGCTATGCGGGTCTGTTCCTGTGTCATTTTCTGCTGGTCATAGTAGTCACCTTTTTTCAGCAGCGACCCTCCTTTCCATTTCTTCATCAGGCTGTCGATGTCTGCCTGGCGGCAACCGAAGGAGACGTCGTCTATTATGCGCCGACGGGTGGCCGTGATGTTGTAGCGGGCGGTGACAGAATTGGCGCCATAGTGGACGGTGTCGGTTGTGACCGTTGAGTTGAAACAGCCTTTAGTCTTGAGCAGGGTGGCCAGCTGGGCAGCGGTGCGCTGTGCGGCAAGACTGTTGTATACCACGGGCGCCTCGCCCTGGTTGCGCCAAAATCTGCTCCATCCGCTGCTATCCTGCGGATTGGTGGAGCAGTACACCATCATCTTCAAAGGAAGGAAAAGAAAACGCTTATTCGGAGTCTGGTTGTAATACTGCCTGATGTTGGAGAGGGCTTCATTAACTTCCGGTGGCACTTTGGAGCTGTCCGCCATCGTTATGTGCACCTCATTACGGTGCAACACCTTCTGGCCGGGTTCGAGGAATTTCTCTATGCTGCACGAGGCAAGGCTCATGGCTACCAGCATCAGGACAGCGATATGTACAAGGCGTTTCAATCTAAACTGTGGTAAAGCGTTTCAGGTCTTCGTTCACTTTTGATAGGATAAGCTGTGTGGAGCCAAGATTGTCGTCCAGATACTGACGGCACACAGCCGAAGCAGCCTGATAGGTGTCGGGGTCGGACAGAAGGCTGTCGAGGTGCTGCTGTAGCTGCACATAACTCACATAGCTGTAGGCCCCGTTCTTGGCGATGAGGTCACAGGCCTCCTTGAACTTATGGTAGTTGGGACCGAAGACCACAGGCTTGCCAAACGTGACGGCCTCGAGAATGTTGTGAATCCCTTTGCCGAAACCACCACCGATATAAGCCACACAGGCATATTGGTATAGCGACGAGAGCATACCGATATTGTCGATTATCAGCACAGCGTTTTGTCCCTCATCCTGGTCCAGACGGGAGTATCGCACGCATCCATACTTGGCAAACACTGTTTCGATATGTTCCAGATGGGCGTCGCTGATTACGTGGGGGGCCAAGATAAGGGTGACCTTTCCAGCGGCATGGTCCATATAGTGCTTCAAGTTGTCCTCGTCCGGCTCCCACGAACTTCCGGCCAGTATCACTTTCCTCTCCTCATGGCGCGACAGGAAGGCTTCGATGTCGGGGAAACTCTTCGCATTCTGCGCGATGGCCTGCACACGGTCAAAACGTGTGTCCCCGGCAATGGAGACCTGAGGCACCCCGTGGGAAGTCAGCAACCTGACCGACTCCTCATTCTGCACAAACAAATGGGTGAAACTGCGTTGCAGATGTTTCAAGAACCAGACCCCGTACCACTTGAAGAAGTATTGGCTGGGGCGGAAGATGGCCGAAAAGATATAGGTGGGGATATCGCGGCGATGGAGCTGCTCAAGATAGTTGAACCAGAAATCATACTTGGCAAAGAAAACCACCGTGGGGCGGAGCAGGTTCACATAGCGGGCAGCATTGGCCGGGGTGTCCATAGGCAGATAACTGACAAAGTCGGCATAGGGATAGTCCTTGCGCACCTCATAGCCCGAAGGGGAGAAGAAGGTGACACAAATCTTGTAGTCGGGGTGCTGCTGGCGGAAAGCCTCCAGGACCGGACGGGCTTGCTCAAACTCGCCAAGCGACGAGGCGTGGAACCACGCCGTCTTCTCCTTGCCCACCGGGGCAACCGACAGCCTCCCGAATGTCCGTTTCCATCCTGCCACCATCTGGGCAGCCTTGCCATTGAATAATGCCGCCACACGCACACCTGCCGTGTAGCAGTGTATCCCAAAGGTATACATCATTCGCATCATCGATCAATCCTTTCTGCCCGTGACGCCGGGCTGCTGCACATTTAATCAATAAAAATAATAGTCGTGGTCCGGCTTGCCCTTCAGCGGGAACATCCAGCTGACCTTGACCGTGTAAAACATATCAAAATAGCGGTGATTATCCTTGCCGTTCAACCCCAGATAGTTGTCTATCTGATAGTCGCGGGTCGACCAGTTCCAACATTGTGTCACTTCGAAAGTGACGTATACGTTGGCCAGGTCCGAGCGGTTGCTCATAAACCAGTAGCCCACAGCCTCACCCAGCATCACTCCGTGGCGCTGATGATCGTATAGCAACGCATAGTCGTCGGTGACTTGTGGCGCCCTCTCGCTGTTGGCCATGAAGATGGTCTGCTGCCTCATGTAGCCGACGTTCAGACGGGCAAGGATGCCCGAATTGGGATTCTTGGCGGGATTGAGCGGGAAAATCTTTCCCACGCCCCCCTTGAAGCCCAGCCCGCGGTTATAGCAGGTGACGACTGCATCCGTGCCGTTGCCACCCACAACAATGCTGTCACGGGTGAACACACTGCCCATGCGCTCGATACGGTGGTTCAAATTGTCCGAATTCAAGCCGAACCACAGGTTGCCCTCAACCGACAGCAACCAGTTGCTCTTGAACTTATAGAAACCCTCGATGCCGAACGACAGGTAAGGGGGCTTATACAGGCTCGACATCGTGGCGTTTTGGCTTCGCGTCCCGTCGGGAGCAGTCTCGAACGAAAGGGACGACGGCATCATCAACCCAGCATTGAAGCCGACAATGGGGCATTCAAAAGTGTCCAACGTGAGGTCAAGCTGCGCTTTTGCCGTACCGTGGGCAGCCATCAACAGCAACCCCGACAGAAGCACTCGGCCCATTTCTTTTATATGTCTTTTTATCTTCATCAATATAATGTTTTAGCGTAGCAAAACATGACGCGGAAGCATACAATGTTTCGCGTTGCAAAAATACGCAAATTATTTTGAAGTGCGAAAAAAAACGAGGAAATTATTTACCCTTCCAGCGCCCGGCTGCATGCCTTGCGGCTGCGGCTCAGCACTTAGTGAGAGCTTTTGCCGATGGCAAGAGAATGGCCGATTGGGTCGCCATGGGCTGTCTCCGCCTTCGATTTGGGCGCAGTCTCGGTCAAAGAGGGCAGGGGAGAAGCCCCCACCCCCGTCGCTCGTACATCAGAACGAATAGGTGCAACTGTAGGGCGAAGGCCACCAGCAGTTGAAAACAAAGGTGTACGTCCCCCTTGGAAGATTGACAATCTGGAACGTATTGTCGGTAAGGCAGATGCAATTGGCCTGGGGGCCGTCAAGCTCATACTCGTCTATTGTTACGGTGTCGCCTTCAACCCTGATGGAAACACCGATGCCGTTCGCCTCAAAAGCACAATTCACTACCATGTTGTGATGGGTGATGGTCAGCACTCCGCCATCGTGGCTGAACTCCACCCATTCCTGCTCATCGTCCTGGTCCTTGGTGGCCAGGGCCTCCTTGTCAGTGTGCGACTGACATCCATTGTTGGAGATATTTTGTACTTGGGCGCGGGCCTCCTCGCCCTGTTTGCTGCATGCTCCCGTCAGTACGACGACCGACATCATCAGGAGCAATGTAATCTTGAATCTATGAGTTGTCATGATCATTGAAGTTTTTTACTAAGTAGACGGGCATTTCTTCGAAATCTCACAGGCTTTAACATCTTTTAGCTCTCCACTCACAAAAAGAGGGCGGCCACCATAGTGACCACCCTCTCTTTTGGGATCTACAACAAATTGCTTAAGCACCGATTTTGGCGGTATAGGCGATGTTGTCCAGCAGGGCGTCGATGTCGGCCATGTTGGCGGGCTTGATCTTGATAATCCAGCCTTCACCATAGGGGTCGCTGTTGATGGCGGAAGCATCATCGAGATTGGTGTTGAACTCAACCACCTCAGCCTCGACGGGCATGAGAAGGTCAGCCACGGTCTTTACGGCCTCAATGCTGCCGAAAGCCTCGCCAGCTCCGATGGTGTCACCTACGCAGTCAACATCAACAAAAACGATGTCGCCTAATTCATGCTGAGCATAGTCAGTAATTCCGACATAAGCAAATTCGCCTTCTACTCTTACCCATTCGTCGTCCTGGGTGTACTTTAAATTCTGAGGAATGTTCATTGTATTACTATTTTAAGTGTGTGTTTTATTATTTTAAATTTTCTGCAAAAGTACGCATTTTCGTTTGTTCAACAAAATTTTTTTGTTGGAATCAAAAAAAATTTCTACTTTTGTGCTGTCAAAATTCGTTCAGAATTGCCGTGATGATTGGTCTACAGCACTTACAATCAGAGCATTCTGTTCCACCCTTTAAAATCGAATTTTTTCTAAAAACAACAAAGCACATACGCTACATTTATGTATAGCAAAGCAGAACTTGAAGCCAAAGCGCATATTGAACTCATCAATATTGCCAAAGAATTAGGAATTTCCAGAGCCACACGTATGGATGCCCAAGAGTTGATGTACAAGATTATTGCTCTACAATCCGAGAATCCCAACGCCATTACAAAAGAACAGGAAATGCAGAAAAGCAAAGAACCGGAGCCCCGTCCCAAACGGGCGCGCATCAAACCCACTCTCCTTGCCGAATCATCCCTCAACAACCCTGAGCTGCACAAGCGTAAGAACCATGCCCCTCAGGCCAAGAGTGCGGAGAACAACTCAATATTAAACAATAATAGTAAGGAATCAGCCCGGCCTGCCCAGCAAGAACTGCCCGGCATCAATATCGCCGACCTCGAACTGCCCCACGTCCCCTCCATCCCCGACGTGGTGTCGCCCTCCGGCCGTTTGCTGCGTCATTTCGACGGGCAGCTCGCCACCGCCAAGCGGGAAACCCCGTCCGAGCCCGAGCGTGCAGAAAGCCCCAAAAGCGAAACTCCCGCCACCCCCGTTGCCGCAGCCGATACCGCCGAACCCGTCAAGCGCAAACGCGGTCGTCCCCGCAAAGTCCAGCAGACCGAAGATCCCATTGCCTCGGCCAGCGCCAACGAAGAGGCTCCTGCGCCCGCTCCAGCCCCCGCTCCAAACGTAAAAGAGCCCGTGGCTCAACCGACCACTCCCCAGCCTGCAACCCGTCCAACCGAACCATCGCGTCCCGCTCCTCAGCAACAAGAGCCCAAAGCCGAGAATACCCCCGAATCCTCACCCTCACTGGCCCCTGCACCCACTCTCGAAAACAACACCAAGGAACGCTACATGCGTTTCGGCAACAAAGGCAACAAGCACCATCGCTCCTCCGAACCCTATAGCGACGAATTCCTGGCCCAGTTCGGTGTCAACCCCAACAACGTGGCAAAACCCGTCCGTGTCTATCCCTTCGACACCGAAGGCGTAGTGGAAGCCGAAGGTGTACTCGAACTAGCCCCCGACGGCTTCGGATTCCTTCGCTCTTCCGACTACAACTATCTTGCCTCACCCGACGACGTGTTCGTCTCCGCACCCATAGTCCACAACTTCGGTCTCAAGTCGGGCGACACCGTCCGCGGCATGATTCGTCCGCCCAAGGAGAACGACAAATACTTCATCATGGTCAAGATCAAAGAAATCAACGGCCTCTCGCCCGACCGCATCCGCGACCGCGTGCCCTTTGAATCGCTGACCCCCCTCTTCCCCAACGAGAAATTCAAGCTCACCGGCCATCCCCAGCAGACCCTCTCCACCCGCATCATCGACATGTTCACCCCCATCGGAAAAGGACAGCGTGGCCTCATCGTGGCACAACCCAAAACAGGTAAGACCACCCTTCTCAAAGAAGTGGCCAACGCCATAGCCTACAACCATCCCGAGGTATACCTGATGGTGCTGCTCATCGACGAGCGTCCCGAAGAGGTCACCGACATGCAGCGCAGCGTCAATGCCGAGGTCATAGCCTCCACCTTCGACGAACCTGCCGACCGCCACGTGCGCATCGCCAACATCGTGCTGGAGAAAGCCAAACGCATGACCGAGTGCGGCCACGATGTCGTCATCGTGCTCGACTCCATCACCCGTCTGGCCCGTGCCTACAACACCGTCCAGCCCGCCTCCGGCAAAGTGCTCAGCGGTGGTGTCGAGGCCAACGCCCTTCAGAAACCCAAACGCTTCTTTGGTGCAGCCCGCAACATCGAGAACGGCGGCTCTCTCACCATCATCGCCACCGCCCTCACCGAGACTGGCAGCAAAATGGACGACGTCATCTTCGAGGAATTCAAGGGCACCGGCAACATGGAGCTCCAGCTTGACCGCAAAATGGCCAACAAGCGCATCTATCCAGCCATCGACCTGGTGGCCTCCAGCACCCGCCGCGACGACCTCCTGGTTCCCAAAAACCTCCTCAGCCGCACACTCGTGCTCCGCAACCAGCTCACCGACATGACACCCGTCGAAGCCATGGAATTCCTCCAGAAAAACATGGCTCACACCATCAGCAACGAAGAATTCCTGCTGACGATGGACAAATAATCAAATCTACAGCCCGGGGCCGTCAACCATCACACAACTGACGGCCCCTCGCTTTCCTTTTCCTACAAACAACAATCACACCTCAACATCAATATGAAACGCGGATTTGGTAGTGACAACCATTCGGGCATAAGCCCCGAAATCATGGAGGCAATAGCCTCCGCCAACGTCGACCACGCCCTGGCATACGGCGACGACGAGTATTGCAAACGTACCGAACAGCTCTTCAAACAAGTGTTTGGTCCACAAGCCGAAGTCTACTTCGTCTTCAATGGCACAGGTGCCAATGTGCTGAACATCGATGCCATGTGCCGTTCCCACCATGCGGTGGTCTGTGCCGACACCGCCCATATCAACGTCGACGAATGCGGAGCCCCGCAGCGCATCGTAGGCTGCCGCCTCCTCACCGTCAACACCCCCGACGGCAAACTCACTCCCCAACTGGTCAAAACCCAGCTCCACGGCTTTGGTTTCGAGCACCACTCGCAACCCCGCGCCATCAGCATCACCCAGCCCACCGAGCTCGGCACCCTCTACACCCTTGACGAAATCCGTGCCTTGGCCGACCTCGCCCACCAGCACAACATGTTCCTCCACATGGATGGTGCCCGTCTGGCCAACGCTGCCGTAGCCCTGGGATGCTCCTTCCGCCAGCTCACCACCGGCTGCGGTGTAGACTGCCTCTCCTTCGGCGGCACCAAAAACGGCATGCTCATGGGCGAAAGTGCCGTAATCCTCAATCCCCTCCTGAACGTTGAAATGAAATATCGGCGCAAGCAGATGGCTCAGCTCTCCAGCAAGATGCGTTTCATGGCTGCCCAGTTCGAGGCCTACATCTCCACCCAAGTGTGGCGTCGCAACGCCGAACACAGCAACCATATGGCACAGCTGCTCTTCCAGGCTCTGCGCGACATCCCCGAAGCCCAGGTCATGTACCCCGTCCAGGCCAACAGCGTCTTTGTCAAACTGCCCAACAAAGTGTGGAATGCCCTCCTCGACGACTACTTCTTCTACCTCTGGGACGAAGAGACCGATGTGGTGCGATGGATGTGCTCGTTCGACACCACCGAGCAGGACATCCAAAGCCTCATCGCCGCCCTCCGGCAACGACTCCAGGAATACAAAGCACAATAACCCCTCCTGCCTGCCGCATGATAGTTCCCGTAGCCGATCTTGACCATCCCGGCCTGCGGCCTTACGCCCACCTCACCGAGGCCCAACTCCGCAACAGGCTCGAACCCGACCAAGGCCTCTTCATTGCCGAAAGCCCCAAGGTGATACGGGTGGCTCTCGATGCCGGCTATCAGCCCATATCCCTGCTCTGCGAAGAGAAGCACATCCACGGGCAGGCCGCCGACCTCGTGGCCCGCCTCGACCCCCTGCCTGTCTTCACCGGCCCGCGCCAACTCCTGGCCTCCCTCACCGGCTACGAACTCACCCGCGGAGTGCTCTGTGCCATGCACCGCCCCGAATTGCCCTCCGTCCAACAACTCTGCGCCGGCAAACGCCGCATAGCCATTGTCGACAACGTAGTCAACAGCACCAACACCGGAGCCATTCTCCGCGCCGCTGCGGCCCTCGGCATCGAAGCCGTCCTCTTCACACCCACCTGCTGCGACCCCCTCAACCGCCGCAGCGTGAGGGTCAGCATGGGCACCGTCTTCCAGATTCCCTGGACCTACATCCCCTCCTGGCCGCAGCCAGCCATCAACCACCTGCGCCAGTTAGGCTTTGCCACCGTGGCCCTTGCCCTCACGCCCACCGCCATCCCCATCAACCACCCCTCCCTCTCCCAGCTCGACAAACTGGCCATCGTCCTTGGCACCGAGGGCGACGGCTTGGCACAAACCACCATCAACAACTGCGACTACCAAGCCATCATCCCCATGCAGCGCGGGGTCGACTCGCTCAATGTGGCCGCCGCCGCCGCTGTGGCATTCTGGCAACTCAAATAAAGTCAAGTCTCATCAATGCGGTATAGCGCAATCTGACCCACGGCCAACGATCATCACCCCGTTGGCCACTCACCATCTAACCCTTCGTCAAGTCAACTCCGCCCTACTGCGGATCCACGTCAAAATGGATTTGGAGCGACGACAGATGCTTGTCCGACTTCAACTTATCGCCTATCTCCATAATGATACTTTTGGCCTGGGCAATAGCCTCCGTGCGCTCAAAGCGCATCATGATATTTTTCAGATACAGCCCTCTCACCCGCGCCACATTAGGATATTCCGGCCCCACCACACGGGTGGCAAACACCTCGCGCAGCTGTCGGGCGTAATTGTCCGCCGCCTCGTTCAGCACATCAATGTCGCGATGCTTCATCGTGATCGTGATGAGGCGGTAGAACGGCGGGTAGCGGAACACCCGCCGGTCGGTCACCTGGCTTTCATACATGGCCATATAATCGTTGTCTATCACATTGCGTATCGCCTGATGATAGGGGTTGAACGTCTGTATGATCACCTTCCCCCGGTGGCCGTGGCGGCCAGCCCGGCCGCTCACTTGCGTCATCTGCTGGAACGCCCGCTCAAAAGCCCTGAAGTCGGGAAAATACAACAGATTGTCGGCACTGACAATCCCCACCACGCTCACATTGTCAAAGTCCAATCCCTTTGTAACCATCTGCGTCCCCACCAATATGTCGATACGGCGGTCCTGAAAATCATTGATGATCTCCAGATACCGGTTCTTCTGCAATGTCGAGTCCAGGTCCATCCGGGCCACCTTGGCATCGGGGAACAGGATGCTCAGGTCGTCCTCGATGCGCTCCGTTCCAAACCCCTTCATCGTCAGGTGGTGACCCCGGCAGGCGGGGCATTCGGTAGGCAAGGGGATGGAATAGCCACAATAGTGGCAGCGCAAGCTATTGGTGCTCTTGTGATACACCAGCGACACATCGCAATGCTGGCATTTAGGTGTCCAGTGGCAGTCGTCGCACTCAATCCGCAGCGAGAACCCCCTGCGGTTCTGAAACAGAATCACCTGCTCGTGGTCGTCGAGTGCCTGGCGCATATTCTCCAGCAGGAAATGTGAGAAATGCGTCTGGTCCGGATTCATTTTCCGCCCTTGCTCACGCCACATCCGCCGCGCCTCCTCCTTCATGTCGGCACACAGCACCTCGGGCATCAGCAGCCCGCCATACCGATGCTTCATCTCACACAGCCCATACTTGCCCTGCTGGGCATTGTAATAACTTTCGAGCGACGGTGTGGCCGACCCCAGCACCGTGCGGGCATGCCACAGATGAGCCAGATAAATAGCCGCGTCGCGCCCATGATAGCGTGGCGACGGGTCGTACTGCTTATAACTTGTGTCGTGCTCCTCGTCCACAATCACCAGCCCCAGTTTCCGGAATGGAAGGAAGAGGGCGCTCCTCGCTCCCAGCAGCACTTGATAGCGCTGCCCTGCATCCGCAGTCATGGTGCGGTTCCACACCTCGGCACGCTGCGACGAGCTGAACCGCGAGTGGTACACCCCCACGCTGTCGCCGAAATAGCGGCGCAGACGGTTGATAATCTGAGCTGTCAGGGCAATCTCGGGCAGCAGGAACAACACTTGTTCGCCCCGGCCTATAACTTCATCTATCAGCTTGATATACACCTCCGTCTTACCCGAAGAGGTGACGCCGTGCAGCAACGCCACAGACTTGTCGCACGTCCGCAGATAGTCAAACGCCGCCTGTTGCTCCTCGTTCAGCACTATGTCCGAAGCCTGGGCCGAACGCTCTCCCTGCTCCAGCCGCGACTCCACATGCTCCTCTTGCAGCAACACCTCATGTTTCAACAACGTCTTCAGCGCCGAGTCCGAAATCACGGCCCCATCGGTAGTCGACAACAATGTGCGTTTGGCCACGGGCTGCTGCCCGAACTGGCTCAACTGCATAAACTTCATCAGCACATCCACCTGTTTCTGTGTGCTTTTCTTTTGCTCCAGCTCGTCGAAAAGTTTCTTTATCCGATCCTGCTCGCGGTATTGCGGGGCCAGCAGTATATACGTCGACTTGCGCGGCACAAACCGCTGCCGCAGCTCCTCCTCCATGACGATGATGCCGCGCTCAATCATCGTGTTCATCAACGGCACCATCTTTTGCAGTCCCAACGCCTTCCCCAGGTCGTCGACCGTCATCAAAGGATGCTCCGAAAGCAGATGCACCACCTTCATCTCGTTGGCCGAGAGGTCCGACAAATCACCCGAGAAGTCAGGATGAATGGAGACCGACGACTCGCTGGCCAGCCTGAATGCCGAGGGCAAAGCCACCGCCATCACATCACCCACATAACACATATAATACTCCGCCAGCCATTCCCAGAAAAGCATCTGCTTCTCGTCCACGATAGGCTCGATGTCGAGGATGGACAGCACATACTTGACCATATACCGCGGCACCTCCTGATGCACCCGTCGCACCAAGGCCGAATACAGCCGCCTGTTGCCAAACTGCACCACCACACGCTGCCCCACACGGATGGCATCGTTATATTCCTGCGGCACGCGGTAGGTATACGTGTCGTGGATGTGCAGGGGCAGAATAACATCGACAAAAGAGGTATCCATCTGTTTTGCTGTTGGCGGGCGACGAGAGCCTTATTTTTTCGTGCAAAAGTACGAAAAAAATCCTTCTTGCGTTATAATGAAACAAAGATTTTTTCATCCCAAGCCTTCAACATGCTATGAATTAACCCCCGACACCGCCCGCCATGAAACGCATCACCGTAGCAGTAACCAACGATTTGGCCACCGACCAGCGCGTGGACCGCACCTGCCGCGCCCTTGCCGATGACGGTTGGGACGTGCTGCTGGTGGGTCGGCGGCTGCCCGAAAGCCCGGCCCTGGCCGCACGGCCCTACGCCACCAAGCGCATGAGGCTCCTGTTCCGCCGCTCCGCTCTCTTCTACGCCGAATACAATATACGCCTCTTCCTCCTGCTGCTCGCGGGCCGCACCGACTACATCTACTCTAACGACACCGACACCCTCGCCGCTTGCTGCCTGGCGGCCATCATACGACGCAAGCCCCTGGCGTTCGACGCCCACGAGCTCTTCCCCGACGTGCCGGAGCTGGAAGGCAAGCCCCGGGTGCAAGCCGTGTGGCGATGGGTGGAGCGGCGCTGCCTGCCACACGTGAGGCAAGCCTTCACCGTGAGCCAAGATGTGGCCGACGAATACCGCCGCCGCTACGGAACAGAGATGACCGTGGTGCGCAATGTGCCCAACCGTACACCCCAGCCCCCTCGCGCCGCGCAGCCGCCCGCCTTGCCCCGCCTGCTCCTCTACCAGGGGGCCGTCAACGTGGGACGAGGGGTCCACGAACTTATCGACGTGCTGCAACTGCTGCCCGACTGCCGTCTGGTCGTGGCCGGCGACGGCGACTGCCTCGCCGCCGAGCGCCGCCATGCCGCAAGCCTGCCCTGGGCCGACAGGGTGCAGTTTCTGGGCCGTGTGCAGCCCGAACAGCTGCACTCCCTCACCGCCCGCGCCGACCTCGGGTTCTGCCTGCTGCAAGACCTCGGCCTCAACTACCGCTACTCGCTCCCCAACCGCATAGCCGACTTTGCCAACGCCGGGGTACCCGTCCTCGCCACCGCCTTCCCCGAAATAAGCCGCACCCTCCAGCACTATGGCACCGGCACCCTTGCCGAGCCCCTGCCCGCCGACCACCAAGGCCAAGCCTACAACGACTATCTGCACGGGCTGGCCGACAGCATACAATCAGCCCTCCACTACTGGGACACCCTGCCCGCCGCCGAGCGGCAACAACGTTTTGCCCGTGCCGCCGCCGACCTGTGTTGGGACCGCGAAAAAAACATCCTCATCGGCGCCATCAACGCCTCCCTCCGCCACCCATAACCCCCGCCAAGGCCTCCCGCCCCAGCCGCCGCCAAACTTCCCGCTCCCACTGGCGCCCACCCTTGGCCGTGCATCAATCGCCATTTATACACTATTTATATTCTATTTATACTCTATTTATACTCTATTTATACTCTGGGAGATAATATAAATGTAGAATAAATGTAAGGCAAATGTAAAATACATAGAAAGTAAATGAAGGTTCTATGGCGGCTGAGGAAAGGCGGCCGAGCCGCGGTGAGAAAAAAAAAGAGGGGGACGCAATAATTAACATAACGAAACGTTATAGGGACGACATTATATAAATATAATATGATATACGAAATTCTGTTGATACTCTATTTTGTGGGCAGCCTGGCAGGTTTGTGGCTGCTGTTTAAGAAAGTGGGCGAAAACCCGTGGAAAGCACTGATTCCGTTCTACAACATAATGGTGTGGATAAGGATTTGCGGCAAGGACCGCACTAAGCAGCAAAAAGTGAAATGGTATATTCTGTTTCTCATCCCGGCCATCAACATCTTTATGTTCCTGCTGCTGGTGGTGGAGACCGCCATCACTATGCACCGCTACAATTATTTCGAGCAGACGTTTGCTGTCATCTTCCCTTGGATTTATCTGCCTTATGTGGGTTTGAACAATTATCAGTACCACGACCCGCACCAGGAGGAGCCCCACAAGGTGAGCCAGGCACGTGACTGGTTAGACGCCATCACCTTTGCCATAGTGGCCGCCATGATTATCCGCTCCATGATGTTTGAGTTCTACAACATCCCCTCCAGCTCGATGGAGAAGTCGTTGATGACGGGGGACTACCTGGTGGTGTCGAAGATGGCATACGGACCCCGGTCGGCCATGACCCCGCTGGCGGTGCCGCTGGTGCATAACGTGCTGCCTCTCACCGACGGCCAGGTGGAGTCGTATCTGAAATGGATCAAACTGCCGTATCACCGCTACAAAGGGTTCGGCCATGTGGAGCGTTTTGACCCAGTGGTGTTCAACTATCCCGACGGCGACACGATGTGTACGGCATGGAAGAGCAATATGAGCTACCACCAGCTGGTGCGCGAGCTGGGCCGCGAGACGGTGCAGAACGCCAAGATGCTGCCGGTGGGCAACCAGATGGTGAAAAACCGCATAAGAGTGAGGCCCGTGGACAAACGCGAGAACTTCATCAAGCGCTGCATCGGCCTGCCCGGCGAGGACTTGCAGATTATAGACCAGATTGTTTACATCAACGGCAAGCCTATCGCTACACCGCCCTACAGCCAACAGACGCACAAGGTGCTGTTCAAGCATGGGGTGAATGCCCGCAAGATACTGGACGATATGGGCGTGAGTCATGAGGACTATTCGAATGCTTTGTCGGTAATGATGTACGAGGGAAGCCATCACTACAGCTTGCCACTGACGGCCGAACAGGTAAAGAAACTACAGACCCGTCCGGATGTGGTGGAGGTGAAGCCCGACGTGAGACCCGAGGAAGAGGGCAACCTGAACATCTTCCCCAACTCGCCGCTGTATCACTGGAGCACCGACAATTTCGGGCCGGTGCATATCCCCGCCAAGGGCGAGACGCTGAAGCTGACGCTGGAGAACCTGCCTATCTACACCCGAGTGATAGAGACCTACGAGGGCAACCAGCTTGAGGTGCGCGACGGCAAGATACTGATTAACGGCACGGAGACAACGGAATATACCTGCAAGATGGACTACTACTGGATGATGGGCGACAACCGCCACAACTCGGTGGACAGCCGCTATTGGGGATTTGTGCCCGAAGACCACATTTCGGGCAAGGCCACAATGGTGCTGTTCTCGTGGGACAAAGACCACGGAAAGCCCCGTTGGGACAGGATTTTCAAATCGGCACGGTCGATGGACTGAAAAAATAATTTAAAAAAAGTGACACCTCATACAATAATTTGCATCTTTTTAAGTTAATAAGTAAGCAGAAGGGAAGAGATAAGATCTTCCGATCGCTCAGACAAAACATAACAACGTATAACTAAAACACTTATATACAATGTACGCAATATTCGATACCGCCAAAGGTACAATGAAAGCCGAGCTTTATGAAAAAGAAGTACCCAACACTGTAGCAAACTTCGTGAAATTAGCCAAGTCGCATTTTTATGATGGTCTTCGTTTTCATAGGGTGATTCCAGACTTTGTGATTCAAGGCGGCTGCCCCTACAGCCGTAATCCTGGCGATTTCCGTGTGGGTACGGGTGGACCTGGCTGGACCATCAAATGTGAGACCCAGGCCGAGAAGCAGTACCACGACCGTGGGGTGCTGTCGATGGCACACGCCGGCAAAGACACCGGCGGAAGCCAGTTTTTCATCTGCCATAACCGCGAGAACACCGCACACCTGGACGGAGTGCACACCTGTTTTGGGAAAGTGGTCGAAGGACTGGATGTGATAGACAAGATTGTCGCAGGCGACTTGATCAACAGCATTACCATAGTCGACGAATAATCGGCAAAGAGGCAGGATCTTGCCGCTTAATACCATAAAGCAATAATAACGATTTAAAAAGACATTATGAATATTGGAATAAAACTGCTTGTTGCAGAAGACGACCCCAATTTGGGAACAATTTTGAAAGCCTACCTTACGCAGAAAGGGTATACGGTTTTCTTGGCCGTGGATGGACAGGCGGCTCTCGACTCTTATCAGAACGACGATGTGGACGCTTGCATCCTCGACATTATGATGCCCGTGAAGGACGGTTTCACGGTGGCAAAGGAGATTAGACGGGTTGACAAACGCATCCCTATCATTTTCCTCACCGCAAAGAATCTGGAGGCCGACAAGTTGAAAGGTTTTGAGATAGGAGCCGACGACTATGTGACCAAGCCTTTCAGCATGGAGGAACTGCTGGCCCGCCTGAATGCCACTATCCGCCGCTCGTTCGACGACGGGAAACCCGACAAGAACTTGTTCCACATCGGTAGTTGTGTGTTCGACTATGCTCACCAGACCCTGACCTGTGGCGACAATGTTCAGAAGCTGACCATGAAAGAGTGCGAACTGCTGCGTATGTTTGCCATGAATTTCAACCAGTTGGTAGACCGTACGAGTACCCTTCAGAAGATCTGGAAGGACGACAGCTATTTCGCAGCCAGAAGCATGGATGTGTATATCACCAAGTTGCGTAAATATCTGAAAGTTGATCCCAATGTGCAGATAGTCAATGTGCACGGCGTGGGATTCAGACTTACGGTTAAGAACGAGGGATGAAAATAGTTTTTTTAGGGACGGGTACTTCGATGGGAGTACCCGTTATTGCTTGTCAATGCCGGGTGTGCCATTCGGAAGACCAGCATGACAGGCGTTTGCGCACATCGGCCTTGATAGTGACAGACAGGGACGAAAATATTCTTGTGGATATAGGCCCTGATTTCAGAGAGCAGATGTTGCGTGAGAGGGTGACTCATCTGGACGGAATACTGATTACCCATGCCCACCGCGACCATGTGGGAGGGCTGGACGATATACGCTCGTTCAATTATGTGCAGCACCGCAAAATGGATTTGTATTGCAACGGCGCTGCCAAGGTGGCGATAGAACGGGACTATCACTATATCTTCACGGCACATGAGTTTCCAGGACTGCCCGAGGCTAAGATTCACGAATTGAGCGGTGATGAGGCTTTCCAAGTGGGGAGTGTGGAGGTGATGCCCGTGAAGGCCATGCACAAGGATTTGCCCGTGCTGGGCTACCGGATCGGGAAGCTGGGATATGTAACCGACGCAAACCATATCGAGGATAAAGAGCTGGATAAGCTAAGAGGGGTTGACACGTTGGTGATAAATGCTTTGCGGAAGGAGAAACATTTCTCACATTTCTGTTTGCCTGAAGCTTTGGAGGTGATAGCGAAGGTGTCGCCCCGACGGGCCTACCTCACCCATCTGAGCCACGAGATGGGGCTGTATGCCGAAGTGTCGAGGGAATTGCCTGAGAATGTATGGCTGGCATACGACGGGCTGAAGGTGGATATATGAACATGGATAGCTGAGAGTTGTGATTTCAATCTGCATACCAGTATTCAACCGCGACATGAGAGCCACCGCGAAGCAGCTGTGGCACGAGATGGAATGTCTCAATATGCCAAGTGAGCTGATATGTATTGACGACCATTCTGAAGAGCAGTTCGCAACCACAAACAGGGAGATTGAGCGATGGGGACAATACATTGTGCTGGAAGAGAATATAGGCAGAGCAAGAATCCGCAACCTGTTTCTGAAATATGCCAAGTATGATTATCTGCTGTTTTTGGACTGTGACTCGATAGTGGAGGAGGGGCTTTTGGCAAGATATGCCGATGCCATTCAGCACGAGCCGATAAAGGGTGTGTTTTGCGGGGGCAGGGTGTACGACAGCAGGAGCGACGACAGGGAACACCATCTGCGATACATCTACGGCGTGAAGCGCGAGAGCCATAACGCCACGGAGCGGAGCAGGCACCCCTATCGGTCGTTCATGACGAATAACTTTATTGTGCACCGGGAGGTGCTGGAGGCTATCCCGTTCGACGAGCGGATAAGCCGCTACGGACATGAGGACACGCTGTTCGGATACAGGCTGCAACAGCGGGTAACCCCAATACGTCACCTGGACAATCCGGTGGTGAACGGTGATGTGGAGAGCAACGAGGAGTTTATGGAGAAGACGACAGAGGGGGTGAAGAACTTGGCTGAGATATACCGATGGATGGAAGGGGAGATGGCTTTCGTAGAGCAGGTGTCGCTGCTGAGGTTTTATGAGCGCATACGGCACGCACGTCTCAATGGGATGGTGCTGGGATTGTTTAAGGTCATGAGGCCAGCGGTGGAGAAACGATTGCTGAGCGGGAGAGGGGAGAACATGCCGTTGTTCGCCTTTTATAAGCTGGGGGTGCTGCTGGAGTGCCTGCATGGAAGGAGTCGTTGCTGACACGTAGCTTCCACTTTACGCTGACCCTGCCGGGCAACGGAGAATGGACAGTGCTTGGTAGCTCCGAGAAAGAAAATTACCACACAAGAATACTAAAAGCCGAAGAGAGTACGTTATAAGATAGTTTGAAAGTTTTTTCGTATCTTTGCATTCGACAAGAAGAAGATGGCAAGATTTTTTAGACGATATAAATCAACCATATACGGCAACTACCGCAAGGCATATCTGATAGACGGGGTGCTTACGGGCGTTGTGATGTCGGTCATTATAGCGGTGCGCGACTGGCTTGCCGCCAAACCCATGGCCACACCGGAGAATTATGTGACCGAGATTGTGTTGGCAATCGGCATTTTCTGGGCTACGTATCATTACCGCAAGCAATTGCCCGATCAAAAGGTGACGCTGAAGGAATTGATGCTGTTGGGACTGGGAATAGGGGTAGTGAGTGCCGTTGTGTACGGATTGTGGACATGGCTGAACAGCGGTGTCCTGAACCCTGAACTTGTGGATTACTACAACAACAGCAGGATAGCGGTGATGGAGCCGGCAGAGACCAGTGCCGAGGCCAAGATGGCCGTGGAGAGTGTGAAGCACTACACCGCAGGAGACTGGGGCTTTATTGCGGGGTTCCGGTCGGCGGTGATGAGCGTCATCATCACTTTTTTCGCCGCACTGCTGTTCCGCACTGAAAAGGGCGAAGTGGTTGAGAAAAAGAAAGAAACAAAATAACACAATAATACAAAAGCAATGGATATCTCGATAGTAGTACCGTTATTTAACGAAGATGAATCACTGCCCCATCTGGCCGAGTGGATAGACCGGGTGATGGAAGAGCACCATTTCGACTATGAAGTGGTGATGGTGGATGACGGCAGCAAAGATAACTCGTGGCAGGTGATAGAGCAGCTGCATGAGAAAAATCCCCGCTATAAAGGAGTGAAGTTCCGCCGAAACTATGGCAAATCGGCCGCACTGAACGTGGGGTTTGGTCAGGCTCAGGGCGATGTTGTCATCACCATGGATGCCGACTTGCAAGACAGCCCCGACGAGGTGCCCGAATTGTACCGCATGATCAAGGAAGAGGGCTACGACCTGGTGAGCGGATGGAAAAAGAAACGCTATGACTCGAAGATAGCAAAGAATATCCCCTCAAAATTCTTCAACTGGACGACAAGAAAGATGAGTGGCATTAAGTTGCACGATTTTAACTGCGGACTGAAAGCTTACAGGCACGATGTGGTGAAGAGTATTGAAGTGTATGGCGAGATGCACCGCTATATACCCGTGATAGCCAAGTGGGCAGGATTCGGGAAAATCGGAGAGAAGGTGGTGCAACACCGCAAGCGCGAGTTTGGTGTGACCAAGTTTGGTCTGAACCGTTTTGTGAACGGCTACCTGGACCTGATGAGCATCATGTTCATGTCGAAATTCGGCAAACAGCCTATGCACTTTTTCGGCTTGGTGGGCAGTGTGTCGTTCCTGTTGGGATTCATCGCCTTTGTGATCGTGTGCGTGCTGCGTGTCATTGGGCGGATTGCACTCACCAACAGCGTTTGGTTTTATGTGTCCATGTTGTATATCCTGATGGGTACGATGCTGTTCCTGGCCGGCTTTATCGGTGAACTGGTCTGCCGTAATTCAACTACCCGAAACCAATATTTGATAGAAAAAGTAATAGAACAATGAGTCTTCAATGCGGAATAGTGGGTCTGCCCAATGTGGGGAAATCGACCCTTTTCAACTGCCTGAGCAATGCCAAGGCACAGGCTGCAAACTTCCCTTTTTGCACTATAGAGCCCAATGTGGGCGTAATAACTGTACCCGATGAGCGTTTGGCCAAACTGGTGGAGATAGAGCATCCGGCATCGGTGGTGCCGGCCACGGTGGAGATTGTCGATATTGCGGGATTGGTGAAAGGAGCCTCGAAAGGGGAGGGGCTGGGGAATAAGTTCCTGGCCGATATTCGTACAACCGATGCCATCATCCATGTGCTGCGATGCTTCGACGACGACAATGTGACCCATGTGGATGGCAGCGTGGACCCGATCAGGGATAAGCACACGATAGACCTCGAGTTGCAATTCAAGGACCTTGAGACCATAGAGAACCGCTACGACAAGGAGGTGAAGAAATCGAAGGCCGGAGGCGATGCCAAAGCCAAGAAGCTTGTGGAGGTGATGGACCTTTATCGAGAGGCGCTGCTCAGCGGCAAGAGCGCGCGGACTGTTCAGCTGGACGAAAACCAGAAAGAGGCCGCCAAGGACTTGATGCTCCTGACTGCCAAGCCGATTTTGTATGTTTGCAATGTGGATGAAGGATCGGTGGTGACGGGCAACAAATATGTCGATGCCGTGCGCGAGAAGGTGAAAGACGAAGGAGCTGAGGTGTTGGTGATAGGGGCCGGCATTGAAGCCGACATAGCCGAGCTGGAGACCTACGAAGAGAAACAGATGTTTCTGGAGGATTTGGGGCTGAAAGAGTCGGGCGTCAATCGACTGATCAAGGCAGCCTACAAACTGCTGAACCTTCAAACCTTCCTCACCGCAGGGCCTAAAGAGTGCCGCGCATGGACCTTTAAGAAAGGGATGAAAGCCCCTCAGACTGCTGGTATTATCCACAGCGATTTTGAGCGTGGCTTTATCCGGGCCGAAGTGATAAAGTATGCCGACTATGTGGCATTGGGTAGCGAGGCCAAATGCCGCGAGGCTGGAAAAATAGCAGTGGAAGGCAAAGACTATGTGGTGCAGGATGGCGACATAATGCACTTCCGTTTCAATGTGTAGTTTTTAATTTGACAAAGAGCAGGAAACATTATCACAGGATAGGGTATGACGGACTCGAAACATAAAGGTTTGCTTCGGAGACACAGCGGTGCCATACTTATGGCGTGTCTGATGGCGACCGTTTGTTTCGGCCTATATTCCTGCTCCACCCAAAAAGCCACTTGGAGCAATATCCAGTACCACAATATCACAACCCACTATAATATCTGGTGGAACGGCAACGAGAGCCTGAAGAAAGGTGTTGCCATGATGGACGCACGGTATAAGGATGACTTTACACGTTTGCTCCCGGTCTATAAAATGGGGACCAAGGAGGAAAGCAAATCCCTCAATCCCCAGTTCGACCGTGCCATTGAAAAAAGTGTGAAGGGAATAAAGAAGCACAGTATCTTTGTGAACGGGCAGGAGCATGTGCCTTATATCCCTAAATGCTACATGATGACGGCCTATGCCACATTTTATAAGCACGATTTTGTCACCGCGGCCAGCACATGCCAGATGCTTGCATCGCAATATGCCGGGACAGCCATTGCCGACGAAGCCGCCATCCTTCAGGCTCGGTGCTCAACGATGGACCAACGTTACAGGGATGCAGAAAACGCCCTGGACGAGATGGCTGTAGCCGCAGGTAAAGACAATTTTGCCAACAGCCAAAAACTGAACCTGTATCTGGCCATGGCGGAGTGTACCCTTCCGCAGGAGAAATACAAAAAGGGGGTCAATTTTTTAAAGATGGCCCTTGAACAACGCCCCTCCAGAGACCAGAAAGCCCGTATATACTACATCCTCGGCCAGATATATCAGGACCAAGGCAAACGCCCCACGGCTTCGAAGTACTTTGAGAAAGTGTTGCAATACGGCTCTTCGTATGAAATGGAGTTCAATGCCCGGCTGAACATTGCCTCTTGCGCCGACCTTCAGCACACAGACCGGGCCAAGCTGGAAAAGCTTCTCGACAGGATGCTGAAAGACAAAAAGAACGCCGAATTCCTTGACCAGATACACTATGCCAAAGGCGAGATGTATATGGGCATCAAGGAAACGAAGAAGGCTTGCGAATCGTTCAAGACCTCGTGTGCGGTGTCGACAAGCAACCCTGCACAGAAAGCTCGCTCGGCTATACGGCTGGGAGGAATCCTGTTTGACCGATTCCAGGACTACGACCAGGCTCAGATCTACTACGACACTGCCATGTCCATCATAAAACCGGATTATCCCCACTATGCCGACATAAAAGCACGCTACGACTTGCTCTCTTCGCTGGTGGTAAACACCCGTGTGATAGAACGGAACGACAGCCTGATAGCTTTGACCCAACTGCCGGAAAGCAAGCTGATGGAACTTATCAACAAAAAGATTGAGGAGTTGAAAAAAGCCGAAGCCGAGGCTAAGGAGAGGGAACTGCTGGAGCAGTTGTCGAACGATGCCAAGTCGCAGCAGAACACCCTGCAGGGTGACTGGTATTTCTACAACAGCAACACCGTGCAAAAAGGCAAAGAGACTTTTCGCCAGCGATGGGGAATGCGTGACTTGGAAGACTATTGGTTCCTCTCATCGAAAGGGCTTATGGGCATGAACATGCTGGCACAGATGAACGGCAACGATGCTGCGGACAGTCTGGATAACAACAACGAGGATGCCACAGCGGAAAACGATGCTTCAAAAGATTCGACAGCAACCCAGCCCAAAGGCAACCCGAACGACCCTCACGATGTAGCATACTATCTGAAAGACCTGCCCAAGAGCCAAGAAGAGATTGACTCGATGAAGAATGAGACATCGGTGAGTCTTCTTAACGCCGGTTACATCTTCTACGACGGTATACGCAACCTTCCCAAAGCGCTTGAGTGCTACCTCCGCATGTCGAATGAGTTCACCACAAACGCCGAAATAGTACAGGCATTCTACATGCTGTACAAAATATACGACCGTCAAGGCAACACCCCAAGCGCCAATTACTACCGCGACATGGTGCTTATGGGATTCCCCGACAGCGACTTCTCAAACCTTATTCTTGACGAAGACTACTATAAAGAAATCATCCGCCGTGGACAGATAATCAAGGAGGACTATGACAACGTCTACAGTCTCTACCGCAAACATAGATATGAAGCAGTGTTGACTAACGTGGCCAACGCCAAACTCCTGTATGAGGGCGAGCCGATGTTAGGCAAGTTCAGATACTGGGAAGGGCTGGCCTATGCCAAGATGGACAACAAGCCGTCGGCAGTAGCCACTTTTCAGGAGATAATCAAAGACTATAACAAAGACGACACACTGGTAGACCTGGCCCAGGCCCAACTGGACTACCTCTTGGGTGACGGCGGCAAATATATTGCCAACAGTGGCGGCAGCGAGGAAATTGACGACCCTATGCCTGACAGCACCCTGACCCAACGTGAACCGACCCGACGCCTGTCGCGCAGCGGATCCACTACCAGCGAGACCGAACTGCCCCCAGAGGCCCAACTGTTCCGATACAAGGACAATATGCCCCACACCGTCATCATACTTTTAAAAGAGAAGAAAATCCGGGCCACTCAACTTCAACATAAAGTGGGCACATTTATCTTGACCTACTACGCCAACTCGGGCTACAAAGCTGCACCCCTCATGTTCACCGACTCCACACAGATGATAACCATCAACACATTCAAGGATGCAGTAGAGGCTGTGGATTTTGCCAAACACATCCAGTCAACCGATGGCCCCATGTCAGAATATAACCCCAGCGACTTCCAAGTCTTTGCCATCTCCAAGCAGAACTACGTCACACTCTACAACCGCAAACAGGTGGACGCTTATAAATTATTCTACGAAAAATATTACATACAATGAGCGAGAATATCAATGGCCTTATCAACACGATAACCATAGGCACCTCTATCAAAGGCGACATCATGGCCAATGGCGACTTCCGCATGGACGGAACTTTGGAGGGCAACATAACTCTCACGGGCAAACTGGTCATCGGCGAACAAGGACACATTGTTGGCAACGTCGTGTGCCAGAATGCCAATGTCATCGGAACAATCGACGGTAACTTGTCAGTAAAAGAATTCCTTACCCTCTACTCAACCTCAAAAGTAAAAGGCGATATCGTAGCCAACAAACTGGCCATCGAACCCGGTGCCTATTTTACCGGCACTTGCCACATGCTCGACGAACTGTCAGATTGATTCCGAGCCATGAACCAGGAAGAGGAGATAAAACAACTATTCCACAGCTGGGCAGGTTCCCTCCCCACCGAGATATTGTCCTTGGGAGCCCACGGCAGTGCACGCCGCTACTGGCGCGTATGCGGCCCAAAACACACCTGCATAGCCGCATGGAATGAAGACACTCGGGAAAACGAAGCCTTTATATACTATAGCCACTGCCTTGCCGAAAGAGACATCAATGTGCCAGCAGTATATGCCGTCAGCGACAACCAGAAGTGCTATCTGCAACAAGACCTTGGCGACACCACTCTCTATTCCATCCTCTATGACAAACAACGGGCAGGATCAGGATTTGACACCGAGATGCTGAATCTCTATAAAAGGGTATTGTCCGATTTGGCCACGATGCAAACTGCAGGGCGAGACATGGACTTCAGCCATGCTTATCCGCGCAGTGACTTCGATGCCCAATCCATCCAGTGGGACCTCAACTATTTCAAATACTGCTTCCTCAAACCCAGCCACATCCCTTTCGATGAAGAACTTTTGGAACATGATTTCCAGACAATCATAAACTATCTACTCGACACCGACTGCCGCTTCTTTCTATATCGCGACTTCCAGTCACGCAACATCATGATGGTGGACGGCACACCCTACTACATCGATTTCCAAGGGGGTAGGAGAGGGGCTGCCCAATATGACGTGGCATCGCTGCTCTACAGTTCCAAGAGCAACATCCCCGAACCCATAAGACAAGAACTGCTCACCCACTATGTCCAACGACTCTCCACACTAACCCCCATCGATATTGACGACTTCCGCCAACGTTATTATGGCTACGTCCTCATCCGCATCATGCAAGCCATGGGAGCCTACGGTTATCGGGGACTCTTTGAGCGTAAAGACTACTTCCTCGCCAGCATTCCTCTTGCTGTAAACAACCTAAGGTCTGTCATCGAGAACCACCCTCTTCCCATCCCACTGCCACACCTCAACGATGTCTTTCAATCAATCATCCAGCAGCAAACCACCACATCATCACCCAGCCACATTGGCCTGAAGGTCACTGTCAACAGCTTTTCCTACAAAAAAGGCATACCCCAGGACCCCTCCGGCAATGGAGGCGGATATGTATTCGACTGCCGCGCATTGCCCAATCCCGGCCGCTACCCCCAGTACAAAAGCTATACTGGGAAAGACCGACCGGTAATCGAATTCCTCAACGACAAACCAGAAGTCGAGCAATTCCTCAAAGCAACACAACAACTGGTCGGAGCCTCCATCCGCAAATATCTGGAACGCAACTTTAGCAATCTTTCCGTCAGTTTCGGATGCACTGGAGGCCAGCACAGGTCAGTTTATTGCGCCGAGAAACTTGCGCAATGGATTTCAGAAAACTTTAATTGTCAAGTCATTATTAACCACAAGGAGCAACAATAGAAAAAATACTCATCACTTTTTTTATTTACATCGTACTTTTTTCGTATCTTTGCAAATTGATAGAAAATAAAAACAATACTATATCATGAAAAGTAAGACTTTGATTCAAATCCTTTTGGGTGTTGTCATCATCGGATTGGCAATTGCACTTTATTTAAGTGTCATGAAACCCGTGAAGTTTGACAACGAGTACACTAAACGCCGCGATGCATGCGCCGAGAAACTCAAAGCCATTCGTACCCTCGAAGAGGCCTACAAGAACACCTACGGCTGCTACACTGGCAGTTTCGACACCCTCTTCAACCGCCTGATGAATGAGGACAGCTTGCGTGTTGTCAACAAAAACATCAACTACGACAAAATCCCCGAAGATGTAGATATCAACGAGATGACCGAGACCGACCAGATTAAAGCCGGTTACGTCAGCCGTGTGACCGAATACGTCAACCCCATCGATAACCTTCGCAAATCTGGTAAATTCAATCTCACCGACCAGGAGATACTCAATTTGCGCTATGTTCCTTATCCCCGCGATAAGAAATATGATTTCGACCTCAAAGCTGGTTTCATCGAAAAGAGCGGCTATCAGATGCCCGTTTTCGAATGCCTTGTCAATATGGAAGACCTTCTGGCCGACATGGACCATCAGCTCGTAGTCAACAAAATTGCCGAACTGGAGCAGAACCAGCGTTTCACCGGTTGGAAAGTGGGCGACATGACCCAGACCATCACCGACGGTAACTTTGAATAAAAATGCCCCAAATAGTCACCGATATCATCACCACAGATAGAGCAGTGGCTAACAGCGATAAAAGATTATCCATTTGTCTTCGGCCAAATGGATTTTCTTTTTCGGTATTCACCAACGGCCGTCTGCTTCTCACTGTCGGCGACATCCAAACCGCCAGTCAGCTTCCTCCCGACCAGCTTGTCCAACTTGTGCTGGCAACCGAAGGCATAGATGGCGACACGTTGGACTACCGGCAGATGAGACTCATTATCCCCACCATGCAATCGGTGTGGATTCCCGCCCATCTCTACGACCCCAGTCTCGACCGCCAGTACCTCAACACGGTTTGTCAACCCGACCCAGAACAAGGCATCTTCCGCACTTTCTCGCCCTCGCTCAACGCCCACCTCGTCTTCACTGCTCCCAACAGCACCGTCTTGGCCTTCAAAATAGCCATGCCCGGAATCGATGTCATGTGCCAACACTCCATCCTGGTTGATACCATGATGCACTCCGCCACATCCAGCCACCCATCCATCCTGCTGCACGTCCGCCCACAAGCCGCCGACATCCAAGCCTTCTACAACGGCCGACTGCTCCTCTCCAACAGCTTCCCTGCCCAAAACCACGACGAGGCCCTCTACCATGCCCTCAGCGTCATGAAACACCTCCATCTCGAAACCCCCGACATGGAACTTTCCATCTGCGGACTTGTCGACCGTGACTTCTACACCCAGTTGCAACATTTCTTCCCTACCGTTTTGCTCCATACTGGGACACCTTTCACCTTCCTCAACCCCGATTTCCAAACCCTTCACACCTATCTCCACACCCTCATCCTCTCTTGATCATCCTCACCAAAACCTTTTAAAACATATCCCCCATGCGCATAATAGCTGGTTCACTCAAAGGCCGTCGACTCAATCCTCCCACATCCCTGCCCGTTCGCCCCACCACCGACATGGCTCGCGAAAGCCTTTTCAACATCCTCAACAACTATGTCGACTACGAAGAGTCCGCCGTCATGGATCTTTTTGCTGGCACAGGTGCCGTCTCGCTCGAATTCATATCCCGTGGTGCCAAGGAAGTGACATCCGTCGACATCAACAACCAGTGCATCGACTTCATCAAGCAATCGGCCGCCCACTTCGGGGTCAACAACCTCCATGCCGTCCGCTCCGATGTATTCGACCTCATGAAACGGGCCTACAAAAAATTCGACATCATCTTTGCAGACCCCCCCTATGCCCTCGACAACCTCGCCCAACTCCCCGACATCATCTTCAGCAGCAACGTCCTGACCGACGACGGCATATTCATCCTCGAGCATCCACGTGAATATCAATTCGAAGACCATCCCCACTTCTGGCAACACCGTAACTATGGCAAAGTAAACTTCACCTTCTTCGCCCAACAACTCGACCAAGATTAACACACCACCCGACAATAGAAAAAAAACTGACAATATCATGAAAGCAGTAGTAAAAACCCAATTCTCTTTCCCCAAACAAAAAAGCCTCTATGTAGGCAAAGTCCGCGACGTATACAACATCGACGACAAATACATGGCCATGGTCGTCTCCGACCGCATCAGTGCCTTCGACGTCGTCCTTCCCAAAGGCATCCCTTACAAAGGCCAAGTCCTGAACCAAATAGCAGCCAAATTCCTCGATGCCACCGCCGACATCGTCCCCAACTGGAAACTTGCCACTCCCGACCCCATGGTCACCGTCGGCCTGAAATGCGAAGGCTTCCGCGTCGAGATGATTGTCCGTGGCTACCTTGCTGGCAGCGCCTGGCGTGAATACAAAGCCGGCGCACGCACCCTCTGCGGCGTCCCCCTGCCCGAAGGCATGGTCGAAAACCAAAAATTCCCCACGCCCATCCTCACCCCGACCACCAAAGCCGACGAGGGACACGACGAGAACATCTCCCGCGAAGAAATCATCAGCTCCGGCCTCGTCTCCAAAGAAGACTACGAGCAGCTCGAACACTACGCACTGGCGCTCTTCCAGCGCGGCACCGAAATCGCAGCCCAAAAAGGACTTATCCTTGTCGACACCAAATACGAGTTTGGCAAACGTGATGGCAAAATCTATCTCATCGATGAGATCCACACCCCCGACAGCAGTCGTTACTTCTATGCCGAAGGCTACGAAGAGCGTCTGGCCAAAGGCGAACACCAACGCCAACTCTCCAAGGAGTTTGTCCGCGAATGGCTCATGGCCAATGGTTTCCAGGGCAAAGAAGGCCAGCAGGTCCCCGAAATGACCGACGACATTGTCAACAGCATTACCGACCGCTACATCGAACTGTACGAACACATCACTGGCGAGAAATTCCAGAAAGCCGAAGACTGCGCCGACATCGTGGGGCGTATAGAGAGAAACGTAACCGACTGTCTCCTCCACCTCTAATCCCCCTGCTCTGCTTCCATGGAGATAGAACGCAAATACCTTGTATCCCATTTGCCCGCCGACATCGACCAATACAGGCATCTGGAAATAGAGCAAGCCTATCTATGCACATCCCCCACGCTGCGCATCCGCCGCATGGGGGATTCCTACATCCTCACTGTCAAAGAACGAATCGTTCTCAACTCCTCCGCCATCCACAACCGCGAAGAAGAATTCAAGCTTAACGCCCAGACCTACCAGCGCCTCCTGGCCAAATGCGACAGCGGACATGTGGCAAAAACACGCTACTTCATCGACCTCTACCAGCTCACCCACAACCCCTCCCACCAAGGCCTCAACGCCGAGTTAGACATCTTCCACGGGCGTCACCAAGGCCTTCAGCTGGTCGAAGTCGAATTCCCCGACACCGAAAGTGCCAACACCTTCATACCTCCCGACTGGTTTGGCGAGGACGTGTCGGCCGACCCCACCTATCGAAACAGCTTCTTGGCATCCATGCCCTGACCACCATCAATCAACCCCGGCCCTGTGAAGAAAATACCACACACCTTTACCATCGTCTTTGCGCTCATCCTGCTGGCCGCCGTCTGCACCTGGTTTGTCCCCGCAGGTGAGTTCGTCCGCGAAAATATCACCATCCAAAACCCCGATGGCTCCACCGTCGTCCGCGAAGTGGTGCGCAACGACTCCTTCCGCTACGTCGAGCGTAACCCCCAAACCTGGCAAGTCTTCTCCGCCCTCTTCGACGGCTTCGTCGACAAAGCCGACATCATCATCTTCATCCTCATGGTAGGCGGCGCCTTCAACATCCTCAACAACAGCCGCGCCATCGAGGTAGGAGTGATGGCATTCCTTCGTCGCGTCCTGCGGCTCAACCGCTACAAAATCTTCAAATGGCTGGGAGTGGAGAACATCATCATCTCCCTCATCATGATCATGTTCAGTCTCTTCGGAGCCGTTTTTGGCATGAGCGAAGAGACCATCGCCTTTGTCATCATATTCATCCCCTTGGCCATATCCATGGGCTACGACTCCATCGTAGGCGTCTGCATGTGCTATGTCGCCGCCCACATAGGCTTTGCCGGGGCCATGCTCAACCCCTTCACCATCGGCATTGCACAGGGAATTGCCGACCTCCCCATCTTTTCCGGCCTCGAATACCGCTTCTTCTGCTGGATCATACTCACCCTTATCGGCATCGCCTTCGTCCTCTGGTACGCCAACCGGGTGAAACACCATCCCGAAAAATCACCCACCTACAAACTCGATAACCATTGGCGCCGACGTTCCGAGCAACAACAACAAAACCCCGTCCGCTATCACACCCCCTCCTCGGCCTGGGTCATCTTCGGCCTCATCGTCATTGTCCTGCTGTATAGCGCCTTTGCCATGCCCTCCACGCCCATAACCGTGGGTGGGGGAGAGGTCACCCTCCACATCATGCCCGTTCTCGCGGCCCTGTTCATCCTCTCCGGCATCATAGCCCTTCGCAAATCGGTCCACTTCTTCATCCTCGACATCCTCTTCTTCACCATCTGCTTCCTCATCGTCGGAGTGCTGGGCTATGGCTGGTACGTCAAAGAAATTTCCACGCTCTTCCTTGCCATGGGAATATGCAGCGGCGTAGCCGACAAGCAAAGTGCCGACAACATAGCCAAACTCTTCCTCGACGGTTGCAAGGACATCCTCTCCGCCGCCTTGGTGGTAGGGCTGGCCAGCGGCATCATCTTCATCCTCCGCGACGGCAAAATCATCGACACCCTCCTCTTTGCCCTCACCCGCTCCCTGGCCGGCAGCGGCGATGTGACATCGGTCGGCGTCATGTACATCTTCCAGACCCTCCTCAACCTCATCATGCCCTCCGGCTCCGCCAAAGCCGCCCTCACCATGCCCATCATGGCCCAGTTCTCCGACCTCATCGGCGTCAGCCGCCAGACAGCCGTCCTCGCATTCCAGTTCGGCGACGGCTTCACCAACATGCTCACACCCACCAGCGGCGTTCTCATTGCCGTCCTCGGTGTGGCCAAAATCCCCTATGCCACATGGGTCAAATGGGTCTGGAAATTCATCCTGGCACTCATCGCCATCGGATTCCTCCTTCTCCTGCCCACAATGTTCATCCATCTGCCCGGATTCTAAAACCCCAAAAACATGAAAAAAACCGCCCTCATCATCCTTCTGGCCCTCCTGCCGTGCGCCATGCTCCGCGCACAGGATTCCACCTATGCCCGCCACATCATCAACACACTGGCATCCAAAAAAATGTATGGCCGCGGATTCTGCCACCACGGCGACTCCATTGCCGCCCACTTCCTGGCCTCCGAAATGCAACGCATTGGCCTCCTCCCTCTGCAAATCAACTACATGCAGCACTACACACTCGATTGCTACAGCTTCAACGGCCCCGTCTCACTCTCCATCAACGGAACCCAACTCGAACCCTTCACCCAATTTCGCATCCTTCCAGCTTCCCACCTCACTCGCTCCAACAAACTCTCCGAAGCCAAATGGAGCAAACAACTGAAGGACGGCACCTGGCTCATCGGCCAGCCACAACTCGACACCTATTCCCCAATCGTCGGCCCACAAAAGGACAACCCATACTTTATCGAAGTCATCGACACCCTCATCTCCAAAAAACCACGCAAAATCAAAGCCGACATACCCATCACCTTCCACAAAGACTACCGCACCCAGAACGTGATGGGATACGTCCGCGGCGTGATTGACAGCATGATAGTCTTCACCGCCCACTACGACCATTGCGGCACCATGGGCGAAGGCATCATATTCCGCGGAGCGCACGACAACGCCAGCGGAGTGGCCGCAGTGATGGACATAGCCCGCATTGCCGCCAGCAAAAAACCTTACTACACCATGGTCTTCATGCTATTCAGCGGTGAGGAATCAGGCCTTCTGGGCTCCCGCTACGCAGCCGATAATCCACCCATCGACTTCAACAAAGTCAAGCTCCTCTGCAACATCGACATGTTCTGTGGTGGCGACGAAGGCCTCATGGTCTTCAACGCCAAAAGCCAAAACACCAAACCCTTCTTCGACCAGCTCAAATCCCTCAACGACGAAACCCACGCCGCCCTCGAAATCCGCCCCCGCGACAACCGCCCCAACAGCGACCACTACTGGTTCTCCAACTACTGCCCATCCATATTCCTCCTCACCATGGGAGGCCCATACGGCGGCTACCACGACCCTTACGACACCTGCAAATCGTGCGGACTCAACCACTACAACGCTTTCCTCAGGCTCATTCTCAGCCTGGCCAACCTCGACTGACCCTCGTCCGTTCTGAAACCCCACCATTCGACACCACACATCCAACCCAATATGTGCCAATAAGATAATAAGCATACTACCCTGAATCGATCTCACAAATCGTAGGACCTACCCGACCGAACCACCAGCAAACCAGCAAGTTCCAGCCAATACAACACCCGCCACAGACAACAAACAAAGTTCAAATCGAATCAAAACTTTCATTATCAACCCACAAAAAACATAGAGTAAACCCAACAGACCCAACAACAGACCGAAAACGTATCGCATAAACAACTAAAACCGAAAACAACAAACAAAGTTCAAATCAAATCAAAACTCTCATAATCAATCCCAAAAAACAATTGAATAAACCAAACAGTCCCAACAACAGACTGAAAACGTATCGCATAAACTGATAAAACCGAAAGCAACAGGCCAAGTTCACATACATCCGAAATACACTGTCACAAATCCCATGCAACGAATAGAACAATACTATAACTCGTTTTTCTCAGCTCAATAAGTCTTGAAAGGGTATACCAACACCTTCTACTTAACATAACATCGATACTCGTAAAAGTAAAATTTGTTATGAAAAGTAAAGAAACCACACCCTATTCAAATTTCCAGCCTTGGCGGATTGTTCTTAGACATAAAGCAAGTCTTCAAGAAATTATCGTGCTTGCCTTTGGCCGTTCTGTTGCTGTTGCGTCTTCTCATTATCGTAGTTACTTTAAACCATCTGATTTTGAGTTGGTTCAAATTTATCCCATTACTAAGGATGATGTAGTGGCTTTGGCTGTATTCTCAGACCCTTATGCAAACCCTTTAATTTCATCATCATATGAAAATTGAATCATTAACTGCCTATACGGCTTTTGGCAATTATACGGCTATGCCCTCCTATCCTACCGTTGAATTTGAAAGTCTCCATCAAATAGCTTTATTCCTTGCCACACGAATTAAGATTGAATTTACTTATGTTAAATCTTTGTTTGTATGTATTGATAATGGCCGTTGTATGACTATTACCTCCTGTGGATTCACTCTTGTATATAATCACCAATTCAATGATTATGAATTGGATATAATCAATAAAAACGAAGTAAAATTTAAAAATTCTTAATTATGAATATGATTGGTTTAATGCCTACTACATGCCATCGTGGCTTTGACATTTATCTCGACATCTACTGCGAAACTCCGTATGTATATGTTGTGCCAAAGTTGATTGATGCTGACCCTAAGGCAGTTAGCGAGCATAGTGTAAGATTCCGCACACTCGGTGCTGCTAAGGCTGCTGTATCTCGTATACTGAATGGTACGTACCTTAAATAAATTTATCAACCCTAAAAAAATAACAAAATGACAAAAAATGAAAAAGTATTGGCTGCTGTAAAGCGCGCCATGTGTGAGAAAACTACTCTCACCTCGACCTCAATTGAAAAAGTTATCCAACAGGTTAGCGCCGATTTGCCTCCGACTACTCCTTGGTGGGTTGTCGTCCTAAAAGTTTTGGCATATGCTATTGGCTTGCTACTTGCTGGCTATGGCACTGCACAGGCTGCTACAGTTGTCATGCCATGGATTCATTAACTCTTTGTGAGATTGGGGGCAATGTTCCTTGCCCCCAATGCCCATTCTATCAATTATGTTGTTTTAACAATTAATTAATTGGCAATTAAAAAAAAATAAACTATGGCTAATAAAAGAGATTTTATTGCGTCAGGTCCTACAGACCCCGACTTGCCTACTTCAAAACATGATTTGAGTTATACTAACAACTTTACTGCATCATTTGGTACGGTATATCCTGTCGGTATATGGTATATGCCAGCTCACAGGTATTTCAAGTGCAATGTCACTTATGGCTTTGATTTGCAACCCCTTGTTTTTCCTGTGCAGACTAATATGCGTATGCATATTAAATTCTACTCCGCCCCCCTGCGTATCCTTTGGAAGTCGTGGAAAAATTGGTTTTCCCGCGGTGGTCAAGGGTATGAAATGCCTTATATTCACCGTGACTTTAATTACTATAAGACGGGTTCACTTGCAGATTACATTGGTTTACCATCATTCAAGACTGCACCTCGAAGTCACGATGTATTATCTTCATTTGGTGATGTTCGCGTATCTCAAACCGTTATTGATTATCGCGATGGTGTATACGGTAGCTTTTCGACCCCTACTTATATAGAGGCTTATATGATTCCTTATAACAAATTTACTGAAAACGCTCGTTTTTCTTTTTGTCAGGTATCTGACCCTATCTTTCCTTATGGTCATCCTTCTTCGTTACCTCATCATATTACCTTTGACCATGTTAGTACTAATTCGGCTGTTCCGTCTGCATCTATAACCGTTGCTTTGTGTGTGATTTCTCGAACTTCTGACAATTCTCGCAATCATGCTTATAAGCTATATAAGGCTCACACCTTAACCAAGTCTACGGCACTATCTGCTTCTACTTATACTCTTACTCATTCCATTAAATCCAGCTCTTCTGTGCCTCCTTTGTATTCCAATCGTATTACGATTGATTTTGGCTCAATATTTGGCGATTTTGAGCAGCTTCAGACTGAGCTTGCTTTACTCGCTAATGAAGCATCTGAAAATGTTCGATTGTTAGTTCAATTCGAATCTGATTTTGCTGATACTCTTCCTAAGTCTTCATTCATCACTACGCCCGATATTACCGTTCAAAAGAGTGATTCAACCGATGTAATTAAAGGTAATACTTTGTCTATCTCTCATAATTTTCATACACAATTCTCCAGTTTCTCATTAGTCTATTCCACTCCTGCAATAACTGAGGATTCTGCTACACATTTTATGTCTGTTGATGGTCGACCCAGTGTCATACCTATCCGTCCTTGGCGTTTCCGTATGTATGATTTTCTTCACAACTATTTCTTTCGCAATGAACGTGTCACACCTTTCATGCTCCCTGATGAAAATGGAGTATATCAGCAAGTGTTTAACCAATATCTCACTAATGATGGTGATGGTGCTGACTCAACGACTCCTGTTGACTTCTTCCAAGCCCCTTACGAATACGATTTGTTCACTACCTGTATCAAGCAGCCTACATTTGGCAATGCTCCTTTGGTGGGTGTAAGTTTCAACTTTGATGAATCCGGTGACACGCCTACTGGTGAGTTCCGACTTGTCCGTGAGGGTCAGATAACGCCCGAGATTTTCCGCGTGAAAGTCGATGCAGATGGGCGCTTTACTGGCATTGATTCGTACAACACAGATGCTTCCCATCCTGATATTCACAATCTTCAAGAATTGATTAATTTCGGTATTAGCATTAGCGACTTGCGCGACGTCTCGGCTTATCAGCGTTATAAAGAGCGTCTTGTTAAGGCGGGTCCTAAGTATCAGAATATTCATTACGAGTTTTTTGGCACGAATCCCCCTATTGGTGAGGAGTTCCCCTCGTATCTTGGTGGCTATACCGACATGCTTCGTACGGACAAGGTATTTAATCAGTCCGCCCAAGGTGAAGCGAAACTTGGTGAATATGCTGGAAATGCTTATATTAGGAGTTCTAAGGATGAGGAGCGTCGTCAAATTCGTCACTTCTGTTCGGAAGATTCCTATATCATGGCCGTCTGTTGGTTTTCGGCAACGCCTGTGTATTCTCAAAAATTGGACAAGGATTTTGTTTATTCGGATTTGCTCGATTTCTACAATCCTCAGTTTAATAATATTAGCCCCCAACCTGTTTACGATTATCAAATTTCGCCCTTGGAGTTAGACCCCGAAGACCCGAACTTGATGAAACATGTATTTGGGTATAATCGTCCTTTCGCCGATTTAGTTTCCAAGCAAGACGAGGCGCACGGCTTATTCCGCACCAACATGTCTCAGTTCATACTTCAGCGTGTCTTTGGTGGTGTGCCTAAATTGAATCAACAATTTCTTGAAATTCAGGAAAAAGATATGACAGAGATTTTCGCTGTGACTGATACGACTGATAAGATTTTCGGTCAAATCCACTTTGATGTCGAAGTCACAGACACCATCCCTCACACTGCTATTCCTCGTATGGTTTAACCTTATTATTATTTGTTATGAAATTTTCACCGCGATTTAATTTTTGTATAACGAAAAATCGGCCAGAAGAGGTTAGTGTACAAGATGGTCTTGCCTACACTCCTGCTGATATGTCAAAGTTGACCTCCCAAGGTCGTGCTATTAAACTGCAAGAGACTGCGCCGTTTAATTATCATGACGGCTTGGGTGTTGATGACCCTGTTCCGTTGGAGTTGAAGCGTGGAGTTGATGAGAATATTCTTTGGAACCGCGCTGGTAAGACTCAACAGAAGTTGTTAGCATTCAAGAAAGAACAAAAGAATAAAAAAGCTGCTGAATCATGAGTATGTCTGAAAATGGGGTTCCCTCGGGAACCCCTGCTATTGGTAGTCCTGGTGCTGGATTAGTTCAGGGTGCTGTCACAACTGCTGCTAATTACATCGGTCAGTCTCTTTTAATGGATAAGGCTCAGAGACAGGCTAAGGAATTGTGGAAATTACAAGCTGATTACTTGCGACCTGCTCACCAGCGACAATTACTTGAAGAAGCTGGTATGAATCCTGACTTGGCTTATGGTAACTTGTCTAATATCACAGGCAATATGCCGAGTGTATCAGCTCCTCATGCACCTGACCTTTCGTCTGCTGTAACAGGCGCACAACTTGCCGAGTCTCAACGTCATCTCAATGAGTCTCAAGCTCGAAATCTCGAAGCTCAAACTGGCGTTGTCAATCAGACCTTGTCTGAGATGATGGACACGTTTAATTTGCGCTTTCAACACTTGGAGAAGCAGTTTCAGTTGACTGGCCAGCAGATTGAAAATCTTAAGTCTGATAAGGTGCTTGTTGAGCAAAATACTTCGAAAGTGCTGTATGAAGTAGATTATCTTTTTGCCCTTACCCGAATGACTGATGCGCAACGGGATATCAATGAATACGTGGGTAAATATTGGCGTTCTCGTGCTGGTTTTGCCGACCAATTGAATAAGGCCGAGTTAGAAGACATGCTTGCTCGTGCTGGTTTGAATCGGACACAGGCTCAGCGTGTTGGTTTGGATATTCAAGCGTTTTGGTTGAATTTCGATTTGTTCCGCCGTTCCACTATGTCTCAGATTTCCTTGAATACTCGTCAAGGTAATTTGTTTTACCGCATGGGTAAGTATCATGAGGCACAGGCAGACTTTTTGAAACAGCAAATACAATGGCTTCCGTTCCAAATGATTAACTCTATAAATGACCCATCCAAGTTTCAGCTGGATGAAAACGGTACCATTGTCACGGACGACAATGGTGTTCCGAAATTTGATGAGGGTTTTATTTCCACTGAGAAATCGTTAAAAATATTTAACGGTATAGTATCGCCTTTATTACAGGGTTTCGGAACTGGCGTTGGCACGTATTTTATGTTTAAAGGTGCGCGCGGTGGACGTTCATTTGGTGCTGGTAATCCCGTTATGCCCGCCATGGATTCGCCGTCAGTAACCCCTGCTGGTAAACCTTGGGTCAATCGTCCAATGACTCAGCAAGGTCAAGACCTTCTGACCAAGTATTACCGTTTAGACCCTACATCTAAAGAGGCAAAAGTGATTTTCCGTGAACTACACAATAAAAAGTATTACAAAGACTGAGTTAGGAAGAGCCGAAAGGCTCTTCCCCTTCTCTTGACTATTAAGCGGAACTGACACCATTTATGGTGGATGTTCGATGAAATTCATGTAGATATGTATAAACCATTGTGTGATAACCCATTATTGCTTGTTAATCGTGCTGCGTTGAATTATGCTTTGAAAGGCTTTCCCGTACATGGTTGTTTTGCTCATTATCTCCGAGGCCATAGGTTTTCGGAGATTTCACAGGGCTATCTATTAAGCAAGGCTAAGACAGATGATGAGATAATAGCGACATCTTATGTTGAGGTAGGCGATTATAAAGAGCCTTTATTTCAGTATGTTCCTTGTGGCCATTGTGTTGTTTGTCGTGACAAGAAGAGAAATGATTTGGTTTTTCGTGCTGCTATGGAGTCAGCGTGCTATGATTGCCCTCCTGTGTTCTTCACCTTAACATATGCGCCTAAGTACTTGCCACAGAACGGTAATTTGCGTTATAAGGATGTACAAGATTTTTTTAAGAGACTTCGTCGAAAGTGGGATAGAGATAAAGTGTCTCATGACATAAGATACATGGTGGCTGGTGAGTATGGTAGTAAGTATGGTCGTCCTCATTATCATGTCATCATGTGGAATAACCCTTATCATTGTGACGAATTTAACCCTTTGTTTTTCAATAAATTACGGGATGATATTTTTTTTGCGTGGGGAAAATGTATTGATAAGTCATTTGATTTCGGTCAAGTGTACGGCGGTGCTGCTGCTTACGCTGCAAAGTATATGAGTAAGGAAAGTGCTACCCATGGTCATCAGGTGAAGCCATTTATTCACACTTCTCGGGGTCGTGGTGGTCTTGGTTCTCGGTTGATAGACCAGAAAAAAGACTACTTGCGTAACAATCCGCAATTGCGTGAATTAGTGTTTGTTGATAATTTTGGAAAATTGCAACATGTGCAATATTCTTCTTATATTACAGGTAGAGTGTGGCCGTCCCCGTCACGATTAGTACCTTCTCGTCTTCGCTGTGCTTATAGACAACTCGTTGAATTGCTTCATTTTAGTTGTCAATGTCGAGTCTTGTCTATTACTGATGCTTTGGAGTTGGATGAATTACTGCGCCCTGGGAAAGATGTTATACCATCTTCATTCGATGTCCGTTTTGCTTCTCAGCATGTAGAGGTGTCATCGGTTCGTCTTCGTACAACATATCGGCCTCGATTTAAAAAGGTATTCGTTGAACTCGCTGATATATTGAGCGAGGTATATGAATTTGATTCTCAGTATATTGCACAATATTTTAATTATAAGTTACATACACCAGCTCAACAAGTGCAAGACATAGTATCTCGACACGTAAAAATAGCTCAGAAATTGGCTCATGACGATTCGCTTAACAAATTATAACAATTAGCAACTAAATAAAAATCAGTATGTTATAAAAATCTTTGATTGGTTATGATTTTTTTTTGTTGCTAATTGAAAAAAAAGTCGTATCTTTGCAACATGAAAACAACAGAAAATAAAGCTTTAAACGTCATACTCACTTGTCTCGCTGTCATGGCTGTCATACTTGTAGTAGTTACATTGGTTAAATTCGTAGTTGTTTTCAGATATTTTTTACAATTGTAAATATTCAATAAACACCTAATATTTATCAAATTAAGAGTTGTCTGTTGATTAACTTAACATCGATACTCATCAATTCGAACTAACGAATTTGCTTCAGCTTACAGCGGTGACTGATGAATGTTGGGGGTTACACTTATTTTTCACCAATTCTATTGTCGTTTGTTTCTACTTATACAGTGGATAAGAATATAAATGTTGGATAAATGGAAACTAAATAGAAAATAAATGTTGTATAAATAGCGACCGCGCAACGATTGTGTGTTTTCTGTAATTCTTCAGCCTCTGACAAGAGGTTATCTGGTTGGTTTATGGTGTTATAAAGGCTTGATGTGGATGTCGGGGTAATGGAAAAGAGCCGCTGTGGGGCGGCTCTTTTCCGTTTGGCTGATTACAGGGATGCTGTATTAGTTTTGAGCTTCTTTTTGAAGGCTTTCGATACGTGCTTTGACGGGTTTGAGTTCGTCGTACATTTCCAGGCGGGCATATACGGTGTTGAGGGCGTTGAGGCAGTGATAGAGGTTTGCACGGTTGTGGGCTTGGCCTTCTTCGTTAAGATTGTCGATGAATTGGATAGCGCTGTTGAAGTAAGGGATGGACTGGCGGAAGAACTCTTTGCTTTCCTGGAGCAGTTTGTCGTAGAGGCCGGTTTCGTCCTCGGGGGGAACGTTGTTGGCGTCGTTGAGTTTGTCGACAGCGCGGTTGTAGAGCATTTTGCCGAGACCGAAGTTGGCGAGGAATTGGTTGGGCAGCGACTGGAGGGATTCTTTGTAGCGGCTCTCGGCGCTGGTGAAGTCTTTGACGCTCTCGAAGACGGCTCCGGCAGCGGCCAGAAGGCTGGCGTGGAGTTCGGGTTTATCGCTGGTTTTGTCGAGGGCTTTCTGGATTTCGGCGTTGCCGAGTTCCATGTTGCCTTTCAGCAAGTAGGCTTCGGCGAGCATCATGTTGGCGTTGTAGTCGTCTTTGGCGGCTTTGGTGTAGTTTTGTGCCACTTTGATGGCCTCGTTGGTGTCAGAGGTTGATTTGTAGATGTCGAAGAGGGTGCGATAGACGAATTGGTCTTTGGAGCGTGAGCGGACGAGGGGTTTGAGGTATTTGAGGATGGCGTCGTTGTTGTGGGCGTTGAAGGCGGCTTTGCCGGCGAGGAGGTATGACTCGGAGGCATATTCTTTTTTGCCGCATTCGTTGAAGATTTTAATGGATTCGTCGCAGAAGGACATGGCTTCGTCCCAGTTTTGCTGGTTGAAGGCGTTGATGGCTTTTTTGTAGTATTCGTTGCCTACGAAGCTGAGGATGGTGTTGTTGCCCTCGGCATATTCTTTGTCGGTGTCGAGTTCTTTGCAGCGCAGGGCGGCGTTTTTGCATTTAATGAGCCAGTCGGGGTCGAGGTTTTTGTACTTGGATCTGGGTTTGTCGGCTTCGCCACCGATTTGGCTGTAGATGAGGCCTGCGTAGTACCATGTTTTGGCGTCGTCGCGAGTCTGTTCGTGTTCGCAGGCGGGGTCGATTAATTTTTTTGCTTTGTCTAAGTAGCCTCTGTTTTGGGCTTCGCGGGCACTGGAGACGTTGAGTGACTGTGCTCCGGCTGTGTAACCGATGACTACGAGAGCCAGGATTAATGCGATTTTTTTCATGATATGAGTTTTTAAATTTGTTTTTCTATTTTGTACTTGTTACTATTGATTTATTGCATGTTGTGGTCTCCCCTACTCTTCGGATGGGGTGGAGGGGTTGGGGTTCGGGGTCTGGGGGTCGGCGGTTTCGGCGTCGGGTTGTGCCGGTTGGTCTTCCTCGTTGTCGGTGGGCACTTTGGTGATGGAGGCGATGAAGTCTTTGCCACGAAGGTTGATGAGTTTGACGCCTTGGGTATTGCGGCCCAGAACGCGGAGGTCGGCCACTTTCATACGGAGGGTGATGCCGGAACGGTTGATGATCATGAGGTCTTCGTTGTCGTTGACGTTGGTGACGGCCACCAGTCCACCAGTTTTGTCGGTGACTTTGAGGGTGGTGACGCCTTTGCTGCCGCGATGGGTTTTGCGGTATTCGCTGAGTGCGGAGCGTTTGCCGAAGCCGGTTTCGCTGACTACGAGGATGTCGTCGTTCTCGCTGTTGGAGACGAGCATGCCGATGACGGCATCGTCGTCGCCGTTGAGGGTGATGCCTTTGACGCCTGATGCTCCGCGGCCCATTTGGCGGAATTCGCTCTCGTGGCAGCGCACCATTTTGCCGTTCTTGGAGGCGATGAGGAGTTCGCTGTTGCCCGAGGTGAGGAGTGCGGAGATGAGCTCGTCGCCTTCGCGTATGCCGACGGCGATGATGCCGTTGGTGCGGGGACGGGAGTAGTCCTGGAGGGAGGTTTTCTTCACTATGCCATTGCGGGTGCACATGACGATGTAGTGGTTTTGGAGGTATTCGGCATCGCTGAGGTTCTCAACGTTTACGTAGGCTTTGACTTTGTCGTCGGGCTCGATGTTGATCATGTTGAGGATGGGACGGCCCTTGGAGTTCTTCTCGCCTTCGGGGACTTCGAAGGCACGCATCCAGTAGCAGCGGCCTTTCTCGGTGAAGAAGAGGAGGTAGTTGTGGTTGGTGCACATGAAGATGTGTTCGACAAAGTCTTCGCTGCGGACGGAGCTGCCTTTGGAGCCGACGCCGCCGCGCGTCTGGGCGCGGTATTCGTTGAGGAGGGTGCGCTTGACGTAGCCCATGTGGGAGATGGTGATGACCACTTCGTCGTCGGGGATGGTGTCTTCGATGCGGAAGTTGGAGGCTTCGTATTTGATGGCGGTACGACGGTCGTCGCCGTATTTTTCGCGTATTTCGGTGAGTTCGGCTTTGATGACTCCGAGGAGTTCGTTGCGGTCGCCGAGGATTTCTTTGCAGCGGGCTATGAAGCGCAGTTTTTCGTCGTATTCGTCTTGGAGTTTTTGGCGTTCCATGCCTGTGAGCTGGCGCAGGCGCATTTCGACGATGGCTTGGGCTTGGAGTTCGCTGAACTGCCAGGTGTCCATGAGGCCTTGTTTGGCTTCGTCGACGGAGCGGGAGGCGCGGATGAGTTTGATGATTTCATCGATGATGTCGATGGCGCGGAGGAAGCCTTCGAGCAGGTGGGCACGGCGCTCGGCCTCGGCCATGTCGAATTTGGTGCGGCGGGTGACCACTTCCTCACGGTGTTCGACGAAGTTTTGGATGAGGTCTTTGAGGTTGAGGAGCATGGGCCGTCCGTGCACAAGGGCGATGTTGTTGACGGCGAAGGAGCTTTGCAGTTCGCTGAGTTGAAAGAGTTTGTTGAGGATAACGTTGGGGACGACATCGTGGCGCAGGATGTAGACTACGCGGGTGCCTTCTTTGTCGGACTCGTCGCGGATGTCGGTGATGCCGACGATTTTGCCGTCTTTGACGAGCTGTGCCTGGCGTTTGATCATCTCGCTTTTGTTGACGCCGTAGGGGATGGTGTGTGCCACTATGATGTTGCGGCCTTTGTTGTCGACGTCAATAGAGGTGTCGGCGCGGAGCACTACGCTGCCACGGCCGGTGGTGTAGGCGTCGCGGACGCCTTTGTAGCCGTAGATGGTGCCGCCGCCGGGGAAGTCGGGGGCTTTGACGTATTGCATGAGTTCGTCAACGGTGATGTCGTTGTTGTCGATGAAGGCTATGCAGCCGTCGAGGACTTCGCGGAGGTTGTGGGTGGGCATGTTGGTGGCCATACCCACAGCGATGCCGTTGGAGCCGTTGACAAGAAGATTGGGGACACGGGCAGGGAGGACGGTGGGTTCTTCGCGCTCGTTGGTATAGGTGGGCATCATGTCGACAGTGTCTTTCTTGATGTCGGCCATCATTTCGTTGGCGATTTGCTCCATGCGGCATTCGGTGTAACGCATGGCGGCAGGGCTGTCGCCGTCGATGCTGCCGAAGTTGCCCTGGCCGTCGACCATGGGGTATCGCATGTTCCAGGGCTGCGCCATGCGGACCATGGCGAAGTAGACGGAAGAGTCGCCGTGGGGGTGGTACTGGCCCAGCACCTCGCCCACCACGGTGGCGGACTTGCGGTAAGCGGTGTTGTAGAACATGCCCATGTCGTTCATGGCAAAAAGGATGCGGCGCTGGACGGGCTTGAGACCGTCGCGGACGTCGGGCAACGCGCGCGACACGATGACCGACATGGCATAGTCGATGTAGGCGGTCTTCATGGTAGTTTCGATGTCTACGCGCGTTATTTTTTCATTTTCTGAAATCATCTCTAATATATATTATTGTGTTTCAATATCAAAATGCCGTTGTTTTGAGTAAATCAAAATACAAAGATATATTTTTTTTTTCACATATCATGAGTTCGGGGGTACTTTTTATTAACAACCTCTCCTCTATTGGGCCTGATAGCAGCCGTGAGGAGGGTCGAGACCGGGCTGCGGGGGATAACAAACAATGGCATGTTGAAAATATTTGGAACGAAAAAGTTGCTATTAATGGATTTTGTAGTAATTTTGCAGCCCGAAAGTTGAAATATGGAACCCAGATTATCAGAACATGCAAAGCAGGCTATTGTGAATAGCCGTGAAGAGGCTATCCGTCTGAAAAACGGAGCCATAGGCGTAGAGCATCTGTTCCTCGGGATGCTGCGCGAGGAGGGCTGTTCGGCAGTGCTCACACTGAAACAGATGAATGTGGATCTGGCAGCCGCCAGGGCACGCATCGAGAGTCTTGTGGGTCAACTGGACAGCGATGTGCGCTACAGTATGGACAGCGAGATCCCCATGCTGCGGCAGACCGAAAAGATTCTCCGCCTCAGTTTTCTTGAGAGCACACGACTCAAAGCCAAGGAAATCCACACCGTACACATGCTCCTGGCCATGCTACAGGAAGGGGAAAACACGGTGGCACAGGTGCTGAAGTCGATGGAGGTGGACCACAAGAAGTGCATCGAGCAATTGCAACGAAACGGTAATATCCCGTCCTCCATGTCGGCCTCGGACTTCGACTCTCCCCTACCCGACTTCCGCGCCCAGACCAGCGAGGACGACAATGACGACGCCTATGCCGATCCCGACGACGACCAGCTGCGCCGTCCAGGCGGAGCTTTCAACACGGGCGGCACCTCGTCAAAGTCTGAGAATAAAACCCCTGCTTTGGAGAATTTCGGACGCGACCTGACGCGCATGGCCCGCGAGGGGAAACTGGATCCCATCGTGGGACGCGAGCGCGAGCTGGAGCGCATAGCCCAAATCCTCTCCCGCCGCAAGAAGAACAACCCGATACTGATAGGCGAGCCCGGAGTGGGCAAGAGCGCCATTGCCGAAGGGCTGGCGCTGCGCATTGTGGAAGGCCGTGTACCACGCACACTTTACGACAAACGTGTCATCTCGCTCGACCTCGCTTCACTGGTGGCCGGAACCAAGTATCGCGGCCAGTTTGAGGAGCGAATGAAGGCTGTGCTGAACGAGCTGGAGAAGAACCCTGACATCATCATCTTTATCGACGAGATTCATACTATCGTGGGTGCGGGCAGCGCCAGCGGATCACTGGACGCTTCGAACATGTTCAAACCCGCCTTGGCTCGCGGTGAGATCCAGTGCATCGGCACCACCACACTCGACGAGTACCGTCAATATATTGAAAAAGACGGCGCCTTGGAACGCCGTTTCCAAAAGATTCTGGTGGAGGCCACCACGCCCCAGGAGACACTTACAATCCTCAAAAACATCAAGCAAAAGTATGAGGACCACCATCTGGTGCAATATACCGACGAGGCTCTTAACGCTTGTATCGCCCTCACCGAACGGTATGTAAGCGACCGGCTGCTGCCCGACAAAGCTATCGACGCCCTCGATGAGGCTGGGGCCCGCGTGCGCATAGCCCATGTGGAGGTGCCGGACGACATCATCGCCCTCGAAAATGAGATTGCCCGCATCGAAGGCTTGAAGAAAGAGGTGCTGGCCAAAAAGAGCTATAACGAGGCGGCCGAATACCGCGACCAAGAACGCGAATTGCGCGAAAAGCTGGCCAACCGCAAACGCCAGTGGGAGATGGACGACCGCGACAAACGAGTGCAGGTGACGGATCAGGATGTGGCCGAAGTGGTGGCCATGATGACGGGGGTGCCCGTGCAACGCATCGCATCCAACGAGGGTACACGTCTGCTCCACATGGAAGATGAGCTGAAAGGGGTAATCGTTGGGCAGGACGCCGCCGTGCAGCAGATTGCCAAAGCCATCCGCCGCAACCGCGCCGGACTGAAGGACCCCAACCGTCCTATCGGGTCGTTCATCTTTGTAGGACCTACAGGCGTGGGCAAGACTTACCTCACCAAGGTGTTGGCCAAGTATCTCTTCGAGAGCGAGGCCAACATGATACGCATAGACATGAGCGAGTATATGGAGAAATTCGCCGTGTCGCGCCTCATCGGTGCGCCTCCGGGCTATGTGGGCTATGAGGAGGGCGGCCAGCTGACGGAGAAGGTGCGCCGCAAGCCCTACTCTATCGTTCTGCTTGATGAAATCGAGAAGGCGCATCCTGACGTGTTCAACGTGCTGTTGCAGGTACTCGACGACGGCCAGCTCACCGACGGCCTCGGCCGCAAGGTAGACTTTAAGAACACTATCATCATCATGACATCCAATATCGGCACCCGCCAGCTCAAGGATTTCGGCACAGGCGTGGGGTTCAACACTGCTGCCCGCGCCGCCGAGAAAGCCGCATTGGAACGCTCCGTCATTGACAAGGAGATGAAGAAGAAATTCGCTCCCGAGTTCTTGAACCGCATTGATGATGTAATCTTTTTCAACAGTCTACAACGCGATGACATACATAAGATTATCGAGATTGAACTAAAGGAACTCTTCAAGCGTGTCCGCGAGATGGGATATGGCATCGATATTGACGAGAAAGCCAAGGATTTCATCCTCCGCAAAGGCTGGGACGAACAGTATGGCGCCCGCCCGCTGAAGCGTGCAATACAGCACTACATCGAGGACGATCTGGCCGACGAAATAATCAAAGCCGACATCCTGCCGGGCGACACCATCCACATCACCGCCCTCGAAGGCTCCGACACCCAAACCGAAGGCCTCACCTTCAACATCGAGAAAGGCGACACCAGTCACCAGTTCGATGCCGCCCTCAGCGAGGCTGCGCCCGCCGAGGTGAGCGTGGAATAATGAGGCTGACATTGGAATAAACACATTAAAAAGGCTTGCCTTTGAGGCAAGCCTTTTTGTATTTCGCAGGTTTTGTGCTAAAGAAGATGGAATGAGGTTTGGAGTGTGGGGGCTATTGGGTCGTTGAGGGGACTTCTATAGGTTTTCTTCATGCTGTCTTTGCGACGGAATTGCAATGTGCCGCCGATGTTGACAGAGGTGCCGTGTAGGCGCGTGTTGTAGTCGAGCGTGAGGAGGTCGGCAATGGGGTCGTAGGTGAAGGGGTGTCGTGTGCCGTTGATACGGACGGATCCGGAGTGTGTCGTGCTGTCGTATTGCCAGAGGAAAGAGGTGCCTGCACAGGTGCTTCCCGCACAATAGTTAATCTGACCACCCCAACCATACTCCCAGAAGTCTAACCCCCAATCCACAGGCATCAGTGTGTCGCCTACGGTCAGTTGCTGTTCTGCTTCCCATGATGTTCTGACAGGAAAGACATATTGCTCCTGACCTTCAGGGTATAGAACTGTATAGCCACCAAGGGTTACATTGCCGTCGCCTACAAACATATTCGTTGAGATGGTGTGTGTGGTGGAGTCGTAAGTAAACAGGGAAGAGTCACCCATGTTTTCACTACCGTAGGTACATATTTCTCTTCCATCGAAGGTATAGGTGAAATTGTCATCAAAGGATGGCTCTGGACTGGCGGCGATGACAATATCTAAATGAAGTGTGCCGGTACTGTCGGTGAGGAAGTCGAGGCTCCAGATTAATGTGGCGGGATAACCCCGATAGTTGTCATCGTAGCTTCCCTCCCATGAGGTTCCAGCCAATGAGACGGTTGGTGCAGTGTCGGTTTGGGGCTGAGGTTCGTTGATGGGCTCTTTTTTACAGGCAGCGAAGAGCAAGAAGGCCGCCATTGTGATGAATGCAATTTTTTTCATTGTTGTGTGTTTATTGATGTGACATGATTAAGTATCTGTTCTTTTTCGGTAGGGGTCGTGTAGAAGAAGAGCCAGAGCGTGAGTGCATCGCTGTCGTTGTGGATGATGTAGCCGCTATGGCCATTGTCGACGGTGGTGTTCATCAGTTGTTTGTTCCATGCAGGGATGGCGGTGTCTGGAATGCCAGCCGAGTCAA
>Ga0247611_10001116_pt1 | contig 49527 bp, 36 predicted proteins | sample 177DNAGHGhighgp2_FD_192422 | JGI IMG/M metagenome (GOLD analysis project Ga0247611, IMG submission 192422) | Sheep rumen microbial communities from Palmerston North, Manawatu-Wanganui, New Zealand - 1770 DNA GHGhigh gp2 | ecosystem: Host-associated > Mammals > Digestive system > Stomach > Rumen... | reverse complement strand
AGATGCCGCCCATGCCACAAGCTCAGCAGGCACCACAGATGCCGCAGATGCCGCCTATGCCGCAAGCGCAGCAGGCACCGCAAGCACCGCAGATGCCGCCTATGCCTCAGGCACCACAGATGCCACCCGTGCCAACACCAGCGGCAAGTGGTGAAGATATTATTATTGAGACTTTAAAAAAAGCCGACAAAGCGCCAGTCGAAGACCTAGCAGCGTCTATTGAGAGCGGCGTGATCACCCTTGAAGATTTAAAGGAGATAGATCTTGACCCCAACAAGATTAGGGCCGTTGAAGAAAAATTAAATATAACGCAGCCCGTGCCCGAGCCCACTCCTGCACCAGCACCTGTGCCCGAGCCCACTCCTGCACCTGTGCCCGAGCCCACTCCTGCACCAGCTCCCGTGCCCGAGCCTGTGGCTCCTGCCAAGATTAAAGATTCTAACGCCACTATAGCCGTTGGAGTCCCTGCCGCTGCAGCTATCAACGAGCAAACGCCACCCCCAAACACCCCGTGGGAAGACCCTGAATATCAAGAAGAGAAGAAAAAGAAGAAATTCCCCTGGATATGGGTTATCATCCTAGCTCTGCTAGCAGCCCTCGGCGTGGGAGGCTATTTCGCTTACGATGCTGGCTACCTTGATTTTGCCAAGAAATGGTTCAAGAGCGATAGCAAATCATCTAGCAACGACGACGATGAGAGCAGTGCCAGCGAAGAGAACTCCGACGATGCCACCTCCTCTTCCGATGGGTACTACGACTTTGAGGACGAGAATGACACTGACATGTCAAGTCCCGATGATGACTTCAGCGAGCCCGACGATGACGAGTTGGAGCCACAGCCTCTTACCGATAACGTGGAGCCAGAGCCTGCACCGGTCCCCAAGCCACAGCAGCCAGCTCCAAAACCCAAGCCGCAAACTCCCAAGCCACAGCCCAAGAAGCCCACACCTGCGAAGCAGCAGGCTCAACCCAAGCCGCAGCCTCAACCTCAACCACAATATGACCCGCCTCGCAGGAATACCGAGTATGAGCGTCTGCGCAACAGTGGCAACAGAGTTATGTAAACACATCAACATCCTAAACTTATTTTTAAAGTGTTCTGCAACAACCTTGCAGGGCACTTTTTTCACTGGTTTTCGCACATTTTTTGGCAGTGTGGTTTTTTATTACTACCTTTGGACAATTATTTAAAAAAACATTTTGAGCCTATGAGACGATTTTTGATAATTCTGGCCGTGAGCTGTGCAGCGATTGGAGTTATGGCGCAGCCACGCATCGACCGACCAAAACTTGTGGTGGGAGTGGTAGTTGACCAAATGCGATGGGACTACCTGTATTACTACTACGAAGACTATGGCCCCGACGGCATCAAGCGACTGCTCAATGAGGGCTACAGCTGCGAGAACACAATGATAAACTACATACCCACGGTCACCGCCATTGGGCACACAAGCCTCTACACGGGATCGGTGCCTTTCTTCCACGGCATTGCCGGCAACAGTTTCATGATTGACGGCAAAACGGTGGCCAGCACCGACGACAAGAGCGTCGAGGGCGTGGGCACCAGCAGCAATGTGGGCCAGAACTCGCCACGCAACCTGCGCGCCACCACCATTGGCGATGAACTCAAGCAGGCCTTCGACTTCGAGTGCAAGGTTTATGGCGTAGCCATCAAGCCCCGCGCCTCTATCCTTCCTGCCGGACACAGCGCCGACGCCGCCTACTGGTGGGACAGCAACGTGGGCCACTTTGTCACCAGCACCTACTACATGAACCAGCTGCCCAACTGGGTAGAGAAGTTCAACCGCAAGTATAACACCGAGCCAAAATATGACCTCAACACCAGCAACGAAGGCGTGACCTACACCTTCCGCATGGCCGAGGCCATACTCGAGAACGAGAAACTGGGACGGGGAAAATATACCGACATGCTGTGCGTGAGCGTGGCATCGACCGACGCCATAGGACACACCTACAGCACACGAGGCCGTGAGAACTATGAGGTGTTTATGCAACTCGACAAGGAGCTAGCTCATTTCTTCAAGGAACTCGACAAGCAAGTGGGACGTGGCAACTACCTACTATTCTTGAGCGCCGACCACGGCGCAGCCCACAATCCCAACTTCATGAAGGAACACGACCAGCCCGCCGGCGGATGGGACGCACGCAGCGCACGCATCAAGATGAATGAGGAAATAAATAGCGAGTGCGGAGTGCCCGACGCCATCAAAGCCATCCATGACTACCGCATCTACCTCGACTACGACAAAATCGACAGCGTGGGAGCCAGCGTGGAGCGAGTAAAGGAAGTAGCCCTTAACGTGCTCAGCAAGGAAGAGGAGCTAGTGGCAGCTGTCGATTATGAAAAAATACAACAGGCCAGCATCCCCGAGATACTAAAAGAGCGACTCATCAACGGCTATCACCGCGGCCGCAGCGGCGATATCGTGGTGATGACACAAGCGGGATACCTGCCGTTCAGGGTAAAGAGCGATTACAAAGGCACTACCCACGGGGCGTGGAACCCCTACGACAGTCACATCCCACTAGTGTTCATGGGCTGGCATGTGCCACACGGTGAGACCACCAAGCCCACTCGCATCGTGGACCTGGCCCCCACCATCTGCGCTATGCTCCACATACAGATGCCCAACGCCTGCGTGGGCAATGCTATCACCTTTGATGTAGCAAAATAACTTATAACACTATGTATAAGCTGCAATTTTGGACTTGGGCGCTGCTTGCCGTCATCATCACGGCAAGCAACGCTCGTGCCAGCGACAACCAGCGGTACCTCAACGGCAACGAGTTGCCCAACCCGTTAATTTATCTGCCTGGACCGCCCGACTCCACTTGCCTGGCCACCAACGGTGACTATGCCAAGTGGGTGTGGGGAAAACAACAGCGCAGCACGCCACGAGGAGAGCAGGCCAGCTGGGAATCGAAGTATGGAATAGTGCGCATGTGCACCATCTATAGCGACGTGCTGGGCATCGACATCAGCCAAGAATACACACCGGCAATCTACCGGCTCATGAACAAAGCCGGCAACACCGGCTCAGCAAGCGTGGTGGCAATGAAAAACGCCTTATTCCGCAGGAGGCCTTTCCTGGTAATGAACGAGCAGGTGTGGGGACAGTTCGACAGTTATGATGAACTAAAAAACAATAGTGCCTACCCGTCGTCGCACACTGCATTTGGCTGGGGAACAGCACTGGCCCTGGCCGAGATGGCGCCACACATGCAAGACACCATCCTCAGGAGAGGATATGAGTATGGCATCAGTCGAGTGATTGTGGGGGCACACTGGCAGAGCGATGTTGACGCCGCCATCACCTGTGCCAGCGCTACCATAGCACGAGCGCACGCCACACCTGAATACTATGCCGACCTAGCTGCCGCACGCGCCGAGTACATGCAACTCAAGGGTCTCACCGAGAGCGATATCACAGCCTCTCTCCCTGTCGTGAACAAGATACTTGACGCTCCACCCACTACCGATGACATCCTCTTTGCTAGCGACCTGTTCTCGCACTGGCAAGCTAAAGAGCTACGGGGCACCGAGCGTGGCGAGCAAGCCAAAGCCGACTACTCCATCAGCGACGACTACCTAATAAGCACCTTTGCCGAGTGCTCGCCAGTGGTCTCCATCTCAGCAACCGAGACACCGTGCATAGTCATGCTCATCAAAACTCTTAAACTCACACTCAACATCCATGCCTCCACACTCAAGAAAATAATGTATCGCAAGCGGCCCTTTGTGCAGCTGGGAGAGCCAGCGCCCTATAGCGGCAACGACTGGCCGGCATGGGGAGAGTCGTCCTACCCCTCATGCAGAGCATTGCTGGGTTGGGGCATAGCACTGGCTCTGACAGAGGTCATGCCCGACTGCCAGAACGAGCTCCTCAAGCGCGGTTATGAATATGGCGAAAGCCGCATCATCCTAGGCTCCAACTATGCCAGCGACGTCATTGCGGCAAGGGTCATGGCGGCGTGCGACCTGGGCAAGATTCACAACGAAACGGTTTTCAAGACCCTGCTTGAGAACGCCAAGAACGAGTATCGGCAAAAGCTAGACGAAGCCAGCATCGAGAGCATCATTGCCACCTCCAGGGCTAACGACACCCTGTGGTATTCCCTCACTGGCATAATCTACCACAGCAAGCCAGCCACTCCAGGCATCTACATCCACAGTGGTAAGAAAGTTACTATTCAATAACCCTAAAAACTGTAAGAACTGCATTTTTCAATGCAGTTTTTTTTTGCTTGCTTTTGCAGTTTGAGCTATTTTTGCTAATTTTACACGCTCAAAACTAAGAGACACTACAAGTTGAGTAACTAATTATCTATAACATAGACAATTCAATTTAAATCTACAAAAGTATATGAAAAAATTTCTTTCTGCATTAACGATGTTGATGCTTCCGGTTTCGCTCATGGCGAGCGAGGCCGACCTGAAAATGCCCGAGGGCTTTGCCGACAATGCGCATGTGCTCTACTGGGGATTTTTAATTGTAGTTTTAGGCCTCTTGTTCGGCCTGTGGCAATTTAGCCAAGTGCGCAAACTCAGGGCTCACAGCTCAATGCTTGAGATTGGCAACGTGATTTTCAAGACATGCTCCACCTACCTCAAGCAGCAAGGCAAGTTCCTGGGAATTCTTTTCATCTTTATTGGTGCTGCTATCGCTCTGTATTTTGGCGTTTTAGTAAAACCCGAAGACCCCGATAGCTTCATGGCACAGCACCCTCTTGGTGCCGTCTTCCTGATTCTGGGATGGACAATAGTGGGCATCCTGGGTTCCTATGCCGTGGCATGGTTTGGAGTGCGCATGAACACCCTGGCCAACAGCCGCATGGCATTTGCCTCGCTGCGTCGCCGTCCTCTCGACTTGCTAAACATTCCCCTGTCGGCAGGTATGAGCATTGGCGTGGTGCTGATTTGCATTGAGCTATTACTCATGCTGGTAATCTTGATGTTTATGCCTGGTGATGTGGCTGGCAGCTGCTTCATTGGCTTCGCCATTGGCGAGTCGCTCGGTGCTAGCGCACTGCGCATCGCTGGCGGTATCTTCACCAAGATTGCCGACATCGGTAGCGACCTGATGAAGGTGGTGTTCAAGATTGGCGAGGACGACCCTCGCAACCCTGGCGTGATTGCCGACTGCACTGGCGACAATGCCGGCGACTCCATAGGCCCCACTGCCGACGGTTTTGAGACCTACGGCGTGACTGGCGTGGCACTCGTGTCGTTCATTCTGCTGGCAGTGCCACAAGAGTTCCAAATCTCGCTGCTGGTGTGGATTTTCGTCATGCGCATCCTCGGTGTGATAACATCGGTAATCTCTTATTATATTAATGGTGCGCTGTCTAAATCTAAATACAGCAAAGCCGACGACCTCGACTTCGAGAAGCCTCTCACCAGCCTGGTGTGGATCACCTCCATCCTCTCGATTATCGCCACTTTTGCTGCCAGCTACTTCCTGCTCAAGGACTTGGGCAACAACTGGTGGATAGGCCTGGCAAGCATCATCTCGTGCGGCACCCTGGGCGCTGCCTTGATTCCCGAAATCACCAAACTCTTCACCTCTCCCACTTCAACCCACGTGAAAGAGGTGGTAGAGACCTCTAAGCAGGGTGGCGCTTCGCTCAACATCCTGTCGGGTCTCGTGTCAGGTAACTTTGGCGGCTTCTGGACTGGATTTGTGTTCTTCCTGCTCATGTTCATTGCCTATGTAGCATCGGCACAGTGTGGCATGGAGCCACTGCTTGGCCAGTATTACTCAATCTTTGCTTTCGGCCTCGTGGCATTCGGCATGCTGGGCATGGGTCCTGTAACTATAGCCGTTGACAGCTATGGCCCTGTTACCGACAACGCACAGAGTGTGTATGAGCTCTCGCTCATCGAGGACGACATCGACAAGGCTAAGACCGACATCGAGAACGACTTTGGCTTCACCCCCGACTTTGAGAAAGCAAAATACTATCTTGAGGCTAACGATGGCGCCGGCAACACCTTCAAGGCAACCGCCAAGCCTGTGCTCATAGGAACTGCTGTGGCAGGTGCCACCACCATGATTTTCTCGCTGATTCTCATGATTAAGAAGACCCTGCTCGGAGCTGGCGACCCTGCCGACATCCTCAACCTGCTGAACCCATACTCAATCCTTGGTTTCATCCTGGGTGGATGTGTGGTATTCTGGTTCACTGGTTCGTCAATGCAGGCCGTTACCACTGGTGCCAACCGTGCCGTTGACTTCATCAAGAACAACATCAAGCTTGACGCTAACGCTCCTAAGAAGGCCGACATCAGCAAGAGCCAGGAAGTAGTGCGCATTTGCACCGAGTATGCACAGAAGGGTATGCTCAACATCTTCATCGCAATCTTCTGCTTTGCGCTGGGCTTTGCTTGCCTCTCGTCGCCAGCAGGGATTGGCGGTAACGATGCCGTTTGCCTCTTCGTTAGCTATCTGATTTCTATCGCCGTCTTCGGTCTGTTCCAGGCTGTGTTTATGGCTAATGCCGGTGGCGCATGGGACAACGCCAAGAAAGTGGTAGAGGTTGACTTAAAGGCTAAGGGCACTGAGCTTCACGACGCCAGCGTAGTGGGCGACACCGTGGGCGACCCCTTCAAGGACACCAGCTCGGTGGCCCTCAACCCCATCATCAAGTTCACCACCCTCTTTGGTGTGCTGGCTATGGAGATTGCCATCAGCGACAACTTCCGCGACATGGCTCCCTACTTTGGCATCGCCTTCGTGCTCATAGCACTCTTCTTTGTGTATCGCTCATTCTACAAGATGAAATCGGTATAATAATCGAGAAGATACATACTTAACAAATAATCCCTGCTAGCCTGGTGCCAGCAGGGATTATTTATATGATAGAGTGTATCAGTATACAATCACTCTAACATTGTTGGTAAAGGATTTTATTGTTTCGTCATTGTGCTTTACTTCGAGCGAGGTGATCTGGTCGCCATCGTCATTCACTCCAACGATGTAGGAGTATTCGTCGTTCACAAAGGTATAGCGGTGGGAATTCTCATCAAATGTGCCTTTGTTTACCACTAGGCTTGGCATTGTCGACATGTCGGCTGTTCCCTTCCATGAGGCATATCGGAACGAGCCGTCGCTCATGCGGTCGATGCGAATGGTGTGCTCGCCTATCTCTCCTATCACTTCCAGATACTTATAGTCGGCAAGATAGAAGTGGAGCCAATATCCTGCGCTGGTGCGCTGATACACAAACTCCTTGCCGTTGAAATGATAGATGTCGTAACGGTCGCTAAGCTGCTCCAGGCGATCATTGCCATTAAAAGGAATCTCATCAGAGAGAGACACATAAACATTTTGCTCGTCTTCGTAGTAGCACATCAGCCATGTCCAGCCTTCTTCGTTAGTTCGAAAATACCATCCCGACATATTTGAGAAACTCACACTTTGCTTGTCACTAGTTTTGCCGTTGCGGTTAAATTTCACATTGCTAGTTCCGTTATTATCAATCTTTATGGCCTCAAGGGTAGAGCTGCCACTGAAATTGTCGGCTTTGAAAAACGATTTTATAAGATACACCGTCTCGCCACTTGCGGCTTTGAGTTGTGTGATTTCCCTTTTGTAGCCACTACATTCACCTTCCTTGCCGCCACTGAGCTGTGTTGTCTCCACTTTGCCGTTGGGCTTGCGGCACTGCCGCCACACAGTATAGCACATCATAGTGCCACCGCTGGTGTCCCACTGGTAGAAGCGCAGATTATGGTCCTCTGATTCTACAATCTCGACTAGTACTTTGAGATCCTCAAATTCATAATCCAAGCTATGTGGATTTTTCTTGATTATATTTTCAAATTTTGCAAGAGCCTTGGCATTCTCCTCGGCCCACGAGGAGCGGTCGGCATAAGGTTTTGCCAATTTCAAAACTTGCGCCTCGGCCTTTTCGAGCTCGGCGACTTCATCCTTTTTGTCCTTAGCATAGCAGTTACCTGCTATAATTATGGCTAGTGCCATCACTATAACGGAAGTAATAGAATGTTTCATTGCATAGGAATTATATAATGAGTTCCACAAAGGTAGGCGCAAAAAATGAAAAAACAAATATTAGGCTTAAAAACAATTATCATAAATACAATAATTGTGATTACAACAAAAGCGGGGTTGTCGCAGTTTAGAGGAATTTTGTCTTGTTGATGACAAATCCCACCTCCTTGAAGTAATAGTTGTGAAGTGAGTTGTCGCTCTCATGACGCAGCGTGAGGATGCCATCGGGAGCTACTGCCTCGATGGTGGCATTGAGTTGTGCGCCACTGGGAAGCACAAACGGGTGAGGCTTGCCATCATAGCGATAGAGCTTCTCGAGATAACGCTTGTGAAGCGCTTCGAGCTGCGTGCGCGACCCATCAAAGCGGCAATAGCGCTCTAGCAGCGCCCCAAACTCCTCGGTGAGAGCATTCATGTCATAGAACTCGCCTGTGATGCGTGTTAACGACACAGGATTTGGGGCACCGCTGGTAAATACCTGCTGGTTGATGTTCACTCCCACTCCAATAATGGTGTGAGCTATCCCATCATTGTCGAGAGAGTGTTCGATGAGAATGCCTCCTATCTTGCGGTCGTCATAATAGATGTCGTTTGGCCACTTGATTTTAAATCCAGTGGCATACTTCTCAAGGGCATCGACGATGGCAAGCGATACTGCCTCGCTCATGTAGAACTGCTCCTTGACATTGAGGTTGGGCTTCTTGATAAGCAATGAAAACGTTATGTTCTTCCCTGGTTCAGCCTCCCACGAGTTGCCTTTTTGACCACGACCTGCAGTCTGCTTGTAGGCAACTATCATCGTCCCCGATTCCATACTGGAGACATTGCGTTTCACAACATCGTTAGTAGATGTCGTCTCTTGAAGTAAGATAATTTTTAGCATGTTGAGTAAATATAAATATAAACACTTGCGCCTCACGGCACTAGCAACCGTTGTTCATCACGATTTGGGAAAAGTCATCTTCACTGTGCGGCTGTGGTCGGCAGGGTTAACGGTGATATCCACGCGCACGGTGTCGTCGGGCAGCAAGCCATCGATGCGCTCGGGCCACTCAATGAAGCACAGGGCACCGCTGTCAAAGTAGTCCTCGGCGCCAATGTCCTGAGCCTCGGCTTCATTCTCAAGGCGATAGCAGTCAAAATGGTAAATAAGCTCGGCAGTGGTGTCGCTGCGATACTCGTTGATGATGGCAAACGATGGCGAGTTTGTGATGTCGGTCTCCACGCCTAGCTGCTTGCACAGCTCATTGATAAATGTGGTCTTACCAGCCCCCATCTCGCCATAGAAGGCAAAGACGGTGTAGTCGCCCATCTCGGTCATAAACTTATAAGCTGCCTGCTCTAGTTGCTCAAGCGAGGCTATTTTAAATTCTAAAGTTTTCATAATTTATCTATTAAAGAAATCAAAACCTTTAGCCGCGCTAGCGGCTCTACTTAACACTTAAAACCTAACACTTAAAACTTATATCAAAGTTTTTCTCCGTAGAGAAGGTCGCCAGCGTCGCCCAGCCCTGGCACGATGTAGCTGTGCTCATTGAGCTCATGGTCGATGTCGCAAGCCCAAATGGTGAGGTTCTCGCAAGAGAGGTTGTCCTTCACAAACTCTATAGCCTGATCGGTGGCGATAATCGACGCTATGTGCACATGCTTGGGAACACCACGGCTCAACAACGCCTTGTGGGCAAGCGCCATCGACAAACCAGTAGCCAGCATCGGGTCAACGATGCACAGCACCTTGTCGTTGATAGAGGGGCAAGCTAGATACTCAATTTTCACATCAAACTTGTTAGGGTCGTGAGCATCATATTTGCGGTAGGCACTCACAAAAGCGTTCTCGGCTTTGTCAAAGTAATTCAGGAACCCCTCGTGCAGAGGCAGCCCGGCGCGCAAGATGGTGGCAAGCACTAGTGTGTCGGCTATCACATTGGTCTTGGCCACTGCCAGAGGTGTGGTGGTGTCGATTGTCTTATAGTCCAGACGTTTCGAGATCTCATAGGCCATAATTTGCCCTAGGCGATGCACATTGGCACGAAAACGAAGCCTGTCCTGCTGGATGTCCTTGTCGCGTATCTCGCTCATGAAGTGGCTCACAAGAGAATTGTTCTCACATAGATTGATAACGTCCATAATTTATCTAAATTTTATGATTGGGTAGCTAAATATTTATCTAGTATCTGCTGCGACAATGCCTTGTCGTGAGTCAACTGCTCACGCAGCTGCTCAATGCTGCCAAGCTTGAACTCCAGCCGCAAGAAGCGCACAAAGTGCAGCACGATGTGACGGCCATAGATGTCGCTGTCGAAGTCGAAGATATTGACCTCTATCGACAGCTGAGGGCCATTACCGAGGGTGGGCCGATAACCTATGTTCACCATGCCTTTGTACCACTCTCCATCGATGGCTACCATCACTGCATAGGCACCATTATGAGGCAAGATCAGGCCTGGAGGCAACTTGCCCACATTGGCGGTGGGGAAGCCTATGCCCCGGCCATTGTGGAAACCGTGAATCACTGTGCCCTCAAGCTCAAACGGATGACCCATGCAGTTCATGGCATCCTCCACCCTGCCGCTAGCGATGAGCTGGCGCACTATCGACGAGCTAACTGGAGCATACTCGCCCAGATATTCCGGAGCTTTCACCACCTCCACGCCCAGGGCCTTGCCTTGCTCCACATAGTGGGCAAAGGTGGTGCTGCGATCATGACCAAAGCGATGGTTGTAGCCCATCACCAGAGTGTCAACGCCATATCGGCCATGCAACAGCTCCATGAACTGCTGAGCGGTGTAGCGCGAGAGGGTGTCATCGAAGTCGAGCAAGATGATATAATCGGGCTTGGTGGCGGTTATGGCAGCTACTTTCTTCTCAAGGGTCATCAGAGCACGAGGGCTGTCGTCGGGGTTGACAACAAGCTGCGGATGCTGCTTGAAGGTGACCACCGCCGAGCGCTCACCACGCCGCGCCGCCTGCTTCTTGAGGTCGTCAATAAGGGTGATGTGGCCACGATGCACGCCGTCAAACATGCCTATTGCTGCGGCAAGTCGTTCAGTGCCAGCAATGCAGTCGGTAGTAGTGAGTATCTTCATTACCTCTCTAGTTTAGTGATAATATCCATGAACTCGCAGCCAGGCTCCACCAGTGCAGTCTTGAAACCCAGCTTTGACGCAGCGTCAAGATTTTCCTGACCATCGTCAAAGAAGAGTGTCTCCTCGGGCCTGATGCCCATTGTGGCGATGGCGTAGTCAAAAATCTCGCGGGCGGGCTTGTTGCTGCGTGCTTTGTACGACACCGTCACGCCATCAAAATAGGCGTTCACATCAAGGCCCTCTTGAGCAAAGTTGCGAGCTATCACACCATCAAACATGATGGGGTTAGTGTTAGACAAAATATAAGTCCTGTAGCGCTTGCGCAGCTCGCGCAACGACTGCAAGCGGTGCAGCGGGATGCCCACGATAAATGAGCTGAAGGCCTCATCCATCTGCTCATCGGTAACATCTGCTGGCACCAAGGGTCGCAACGCATCGTGAAACTGCGCCACCGTGATGTCACCATTCTCGAGCGCAAAGAAGGGACCCTCTTGCTTGTAGAGCCCTATCAACAACTCAGGATGATCCATTCCCAACCGCCGCAACTCATCAAGGCAGTGATCGCGCCTGATATCTACTATCACGCCGCCCTGGTCAAAAAGCAAGTTCTTAACACCTGGTATAGTAGCCATAGAGAATTGTCAATTTAAATCGTTGCAAGCGCATCATGCATTATACATTGTGCATTATGCATTGTGCATCGTGCATTATACATTGTGCATTATGCATTATACATTGAGCATTATCAAGACGGCATCTCGGCCTTGATAATGCGCATAGTGTCATTGCACAACTTTATAAACACCTCACGGTTCTTCAACAGGCTACTGGTCTTCACCTGGCGATCCAAGCCCTTGAAGATGAAACCTGTGTCGCTCGATTCCAGAGCACGCATCGCTGCAATGGCACCATCCTCAGGGTTGTGAATAAGTGTCTGACCCACATGGTCGCGCAGCTTGTCAAACCAGTGGCTCAGCGTGAGCATCCCAGCATTGATAAGCCCAGGATCGGCACAGTTCACATTCACATGGCGAGTGCGTAGCGTCGTGGACATGTAAATCGAGAACAACGTCAGCGCCAGCTTGCTCTGAGCAAAGGTGGTGAGAGGCACAAAGTTGTTAACAGCAGGAAACTCGTAGGGCAGCGACGTGAAGTTGCGCATCAGCGAGGTAGTCATCACTATGCGGCCTCCCTTCTCCTGAAACATTGGCACCATGAGCATCGACAGCAACACCGTGCTCAGGAAGTTGACCTGGATAGTCAACTCATAGCCATCGACCGATGTCTTGCGGCGGCGAGTGAGCACAGCCGAGTTGTTGATCAACGCGGCAACAGGACGCTTCAGCTCGCTAAGTTCAGCAACAAAGGCCTTGACACGAGCAAACGAGCTCAGGTCGAGATGCATCACCGTGATGTCGTCGTTAGAGGTGATAGACTTCAGCTCTTTTGCCAGTTTGTGTCCCTTATCCATATCGCGGCAAGCAAGAATCAACGCCTTCTCTTGCGATGCCAGCCGCTTGCATATCACGCGCCCCATCGCTCCTGTGGCACCTGTCACAACATATAATGGCTTGGTAATAGTCTGGTCTTCTTGATTCATTATTTTATTTGCTTATAGTAACATCTGCAAAGTTATAGAAAAAACTGCAAACTAAAAATATTTTCACTCTATTTATCACTCTTTTCTTTGGCATCACTAAACTGGTTGGGGTAGTTGAGTGCCTCGCGAGGACGACGCAACGCGCGCACCACCAGCCACACACCCGCAACAACAAACGGGATGCTCAACAGCTGACCCTGGTCAAGACCAATGCTGCTGCGCATGCTCTCCTCCCAGCCCACTTGCACCTCCTTGACAAACTCAATGAAGAACCGCGAGGCAAAGATACCTATCAGGAACACACCCAGGATGAAGCCCGGACGCTCCTGAGCATTACGACGCCAGTAGAGCCACATGCACACGGCAAACACCAGCAGGTAGCACAGTGCCTCATAAATTTGAGTGGGATGGCAAGGCGGCGTGAAAACGGGCTCAGCACCTTGCATATATTGGTTTATATTCCTTATGAAGCAAAAGCCCCAGGGCAAGTCGGTGGGGCCGCCATAAATCTCATGATTCATCAAGTTGCCCAGACGAATCAACGCCCCCACAAAGCCTATGGGGATGCACAGGCGGTCGAGAGTCCACAACACACTCTTCTTAGTCACCGCCCAGCTATAGATGAAAATGGCGATGATGATGCCTATGGTGCCGCCATGGCTCGCAAGGCCGCCCTCCCAAATCTTGAGAATGTCGCCAGGATGCTGGCTGTAATGGTCCCATTCATAAAAAAACACATGACCAAGCCGGGCACCAAGCACCGTGGCTATCACCACATAGAAAAACAGCGGAGCCAACCAGCGCTCGGGAGCACCCTCATGCTTGAAGATGCGGTAAACTATCTCGTAGCCAACGAGAAACCCTATGGCAAACATCAACCCATACCACCTAACAGTCACAAAACCGTCGTAGAGGTTAGGATTAGCCGTCCAAGTTATGAAATTCAACATTTTTGCTATTTTTTAATTAATGTGCCACAAAGATAATACTTTTTTGCCAATCAGCGACCATTTTCATCACCTATTGTTCATCACCATCACACAGCATCACCAAAACAATACAACCACAACCTTAAAATCCACATAAAAAACATAACAAACATAAAAAAACGGAAAAAGGGGTCGGTTCTTTTTGTCCGATTTTCCCCAATTTGAACTAATTGGGGACGGTTCTCTTTGTCCGATTTTATCCGAATTGAACTAATTGGGGACGGTTCTTTTTGTCCGATTTTTGGTTGCTTGGTTTTGCTGGTGGTTAGCGAAAGAGCCTGGCTTGCTGTGGTGCAAGTCAGGCTCTTGTGGTAAGTGAAAATCGGTGCTGTCGATTATCCGTTGTGCTTCTTCATCACTTTGATGAGGTCGATAACTTTGTGGCTGTAGCCAATCTCGTTGTCGTACCACGAAACGACCTTAACGAACTTGTCGGTGAGATATACACCGGCGTCGGCATCAAAGATAGAGGTGCGTGGGTCGCCCAGGAAGTCGCTAGAAACCACCTTGTCCTCGGTGTAGCCCAGGATGCCCTTGAGCTCTCCCTCGCTGGCCTTCTTCATGGCAGCGCAGATGTCTTCCTTAGTGGCGGGGTTCTTGAGGTTCACGGTGAGGTCAACCACGCTCACGTCGAGGGTGGGGACGCGCATCGAGATACCAGTGAGCTTGCCGTTGAGCTCGGGAATCACTTTGCCCACAGCCTTGGCAGCGCCAGTAGAAGATGGGATGATGTTGCCAGCGGCAGCACGGCCACCACGCCAGTCCTTGAGTGATGGACCATCAACGGTGCGCTGAGTGGCGGTAGTAGAGTGAACGGTGGTCATGAGTCCGTTCTCAATGCCAAAAGCGTCGTTGAGCACCTTAGCGATAGGTGCAAGGCAGTTAGTGGTGCAAGAGGCGTTAGAGACGATGGTCTCGCCGGCATACTTGTCGTGGTTTACACCGCACACGAACATAGGAGCCTGACGTCCGTCGTCACCAGCCTTAGAGGGAGCTGAGAGGACAACATACTTGGCGCCAGCCTGGAGGTGCTTCTCGGCACGGTCCATAGTGAGGTAGAGGCCAGTAGATTCTACGATATACTCAGCACCCACTTCGTCCCATTTAAGGTCGGCAGCGTCTTTCTCGGCAGTAACACGAATCTCGTTACCGTTAACAATGAGCTTGTTGTTCTCTACGTCGGCTTTGATGTCGCCGTCGAAGATGCCATGCATTGTGTCATACTTGAGCATATAAGCCATGTAATCAACAGGCAGGAGGTCGTTGATACCAACAACCACTACGTCATTCTTGTTAGCCTCCTCGAGAGAAGCACGGAAAACAAAGCGACCAATGCGGCCAAATCCGTTAATACCGATTTTAATTTTACCCATAATTTAGTAAATTGTTTAAAAAAAATAATTATTATTGCCTAAAAAGTATTATCTTTGCAAATGCTATTGCGATATCACGAAAAGCCAGTGGCATTTTGCGCCCAATCTTTTCGACTGCAAAATTAGTGTTTTTTTTGTAAAAAGGTGAATATTAGCAGTAAAATATTGACGGTAGTTTGCCTAATTAAGATTGTTTAATAGTTTTGAAATCACCTAATTTATTAACTTCTAAATAAATATAACACTATGGGTTTTATTAAAGAATTTAAAGAGTTTGCCATGAAGGGCAACGTAATGGACATGGCTGTTGGTGTTATCATTGGCGGCGCGTTTGGTAAGATTGTTAGCTCTCTCGTTGACGATGTGCTCATGCCAGCCGTTGGCATGCTCACTGGCAATGTTGACTTCACCAATCTCACTGCAAAGATTGGCACTGGCGAGGATGCAGCAGTGCTCAAGTATGGCGTGTTTATTCAGAACGTTGTTGACTTCTTGATTGTGGCTCTGTGTATTTTCTTTGTTATCAAGCTGATGAACAAGCTGTTGAAGAAGAAAGCCGAGGAGCCCGCTCCCGAGCCCGAACCCAGCAACGAGGAGAAACTTCTTGGCGAGATTCGCGACTTGCTCAAGAACAAATAATCACAACTGATATTTGTCTATGACTAACTGCATCGATGTGTGTGACAACTGTCGATGCAGTTTTTTTTCATTTCTTGATGCAGTATTTCTTATTATTAAGTGTTTATAAGGCGAGATTGATACTTTTTTTGCTCATAATTTGTGATTTACAAGAAAAGTATTTACTTTTGTGACGCATTTAAACTATAGACACATTATATTATTTATTAATTCTTTAAAAATAGTTCTATTATGAAGAAATTTTTATGTCTTTTCATGAGCGCTGCGTTGCTCTTTTCTTTTAGTGGATGTGGTTCAATGAGTAAAACATTGAAAGGCGGCCTCATTGGCGGCGGCGGCGGTGCTGCCCTCGGCGCAGGCATTGGTGCCTTGATTGGCAAGGGCAAGGGTGCTGCCATTGGTGGCGCTATTGGCGCTGTTGCCGGCGGCGTTGCTGGCACTCTCATTGGCAAGCACATGCAGAAGAAGGCCGACGAGCTGGCAGCTATCCAGGGAGCATCGGTGACCACTGTTACCGACAACAACGGCTACACTGGCATCCAGGTGACCTTTGACGAGGGTATCCTCTTCGACACTGGCAAGTATGCCCTCAAGGCTCCTGCCAAGAACGCCTTGACCCGTTTTGCCACCTCGCTGAGAAACGATCCTAACACCAACGTGCAAATATTTGGTCACACCGACAACACTGGCTCGCGTGCCGTGAACGAGAAACTCTCGCTCAACCGCGCCAACGCCGTTAAGGACTATCTGGTAAACAGCGGTGTAGAGAGCTATCGCATGGAGACTCAGGGCCTGGCCTACGACTACCCCGTAGCCAGCAACGACACTAAAGAGGGTCGCGCCCAGAACCGTCGTGTGGAGGTTTACATCACTGCCGACGAGACAATGATTCAGCAAGCTGAGGCTGGTACTCTCAAATAATCCCGAGAATTCTAGACTAGCTTAAGAGAGAAGAAAAAAAAGGACACGGTCGGGCACCCACTCACACTGAGGCGGCCGACCGTGTTTTGTCATTACAAATTCATGTTTCGGCTACTTCCGGAACTTGAGTTACAAAACATCATCCCTCAATGACAATAAAAAGAATACTTCTTGCTGTGGTTGTGGCGTTGACCGCAGGCGCCTCAACAGCCCAGGACTTCACGAGCCTCGACACGCTACAGTTCTATGACGCACTGCGCTTTCGCATGATTAACAAGGGGTGGGACAACACCCTCACGCCCTTCACCCGCATCCCTGCCACGCTCAAAGACAGCGTGCGCGAGACGCTATGGGACCGCGCCAAGAACTCGGCGGGCATAGGCATACGCTTTGCCACCAACAGCCATTGCGTGGCGGTGCGCTACAACCTGATGAGCAACTTCCACATGGCTCACATGGCCGACACCGGCATCAAGGGCACCGACCTCTACATCCTCGACGACGACGGCACATGGCGCTTTGTGAACTGCAACCGCCCCTACCGCGACTACAGCTACAAGGGCGAGGGTCCACGCAAGGACTCCATCCAGAGCAAGGTGTATATTGACCGCCTCGACGGCCGCTGGCATGAGTACATGATCTACCTGCCGCTCTACGACGGCATCAACTGGATGGAGATAGGCATCGAGCCTAGCGCACAGATCACTCAGCCCAAGGTCAACAGCCCACGCAAGGAGAAGAAGCTGGTGTTCTACGGCACCAGCATCATGCACGGTGGCTGCGCCTCGCGCACCGGCATGGTGGCCACGAGCATCTTGCAGCGCGACCTCGATGTGGAGTGCGTGAACCTGGGTTTCAGCGGCGAGGGCAAGATGGACAGCTGCATGGCACGCGCCATGGCAGCAATCCCGCACGTTGATGCCTATATCCTCGACCCCATCCCCAACTGCACCAAGCTCATGTGCGACACCGTGACTTATGGCTTCGTCAAGACGCTGCGCGACCTGCGCCCCGAGGTGCCCATCTTCATGGTCGAGGGCCAGGAATACAGCTACGAGCGCTATAGCGGCTTCTACAGCCAGTACCTTCCCGAGAAGAATGCCGAGTATCGCAAGAACTACCTCAGGCTCAAAGCCGAGAACCCTCGCAACCTCTACTACATAGACCGCCGCGACCTCTACGGTCCCGACTGCGAAGGCACTGTCGATGGCATCCACCTCACCGACCTCGGTTTCTACTTCTATGCCCAGAAGCTCAAGCCCTACCTAGAGGCCGTGCTCAACGGCACACCAGTACCTAATCAGAAATAGTTTTACCGTCTCTCATTAACATCCTATTATGAAAAAAATACTTACATTGATGCTTCCATTGTGCTGCTGCACTGCTATTGCCATGGCGCAAATGCCTGCTGCCGTGCAGCGCCACCTTCCCTCAATTATCGAGAATTTCAACATCAATAAATCAAACGACAAGCTGGCCTATTGGTATGCCTTCAGCGATGTTGACGGCGACGGCATCAACGAGTTCTCGGTTGCCGACTATGCTAAGGAGCAAATTTACTGCTATAAAGCCAATAGCGATGGTGCCCAGCGCATACGCACCATCCCCACTGGCACCATCAATTGGCAGCCACTATTCTACATCTACAGCACCGAGGGCCGCAACGCGAGCCTCGACGTCACCCTCAAGCACCGCCCGCTGTTTCTCAACGACATTAAGATTGCCAAGAACCGTTTTTCCACCAACAACGAGACATGGACTACCGAGGGCGTTGACGTGGGCAAGATGAAGCGCACCTACAATCGCATCATCTTCAAGCCACACATTGGCAATGCCAAGTTTGTGAGCGAGAAAGCCACCGGCAGGAACGGCCTGTTCACCTTTGCCCTGACCGATGCTGCAATGACGCGCAAGATGTTCCGCGGCTACAGCGACTATCAGGCCACACCATTCATCGTGCCACAAGCCTGGCTCAACGACCACACTCCGCTCAACTTCACCCGCTGGCTCAATGGCGAGAAGGAAATGAGCGCATCGCCCGATGTAATACAGCTCATCAATGGCTTCTATGGCAACCAGCACGTCATTGCCACCAAATGGCTCGCCAGCTGCCCCGACAACGAGCGTCACTTCTACATGGCTCTCTTCGCCCCCAAAAATGGGGTGGGACTCGTGGCCATGGTGTGCATCGCCGAGGGCGAAGTGATTTCGGTCTATAACGACTGGCAAGAGCTCTCGCAAGACAACAAATACACCCTCAGCGGAGAGGATTACGACAAGGACCTATTTTTCCACGCTCCGCAAATCATGGCAATGGTGGCAGCACCCGCAGGCCTCGAACTCTACGTGCGCTGGAACTCGCTCGAGGGCATGCACTACTCCATCTGGCGCGAGATGGACCAAAACTGGATACAAATCCAGGACGACTACCAGTACCTGCAAGCTTGGTGATTTGTAGCTGAAGAATTGTGCGGCAAGGCTGAGACCATCATGTCGCCAAAGAAAACACGCGCCACTCGCAAGAATTAGTTGCAAGATTTACTTTTTGTTTTAAAAAAACTTTGTAAATTTGCGCAATAAAGAATTTGAGACCATCACCACTTTTTTTAAGAATATACATAAAACACTTAATATTAATTTTTTATAATCATGAAGAAATTAGCATTATTAGCAGCTGTTGTCATGGCAATGAGCATCAACGCATCAGCAACCCCCGACCTCAACGACGTGAGCAAGGAATCGAAGGCAAAAAGTGAGCTTTACAAGAAGCATAGCGAGGCAGTGAAAGACCTTGACAAAGCACGTAAAGAAGAGGCTAAAGCCGAGAAGAAAATCGCTGATGCCGACAAAGACTTGGAAAAAGCTAAGCAAAAAGTGAAAGATGCCGAGAAGAAGGCCGAAAAAGCACGCGACAACTACAACAAGGCTGTTGAAAAACGCCAGAAAGCCGAGCAAAAGGCCATTGACTTCCAGAAAGAAATCAACAAACTGGAGGGTGTAAACAGGTAATATCACACCGCTTTGTTGTTTTCAATGAAGAACTAAAAACGACCCGGCACTTGTGCTGGGTCGTTTTTTTGTGCTATAACATTTTTTATGAATAACGGGCAAGTGGTTGTGGCAGAAAAACACTAACTTTGTTGTTTTAAAATCATTCTAATCATGAAGCACTTGAAAGTGTTATTTATTTTGCTCTTTGCCTGCGTTTTAACCACTAGCGCACAGGAGACAATTTGTAACGAGATATGCCCCACCTCACTACCAGCAGAGATGGTGGTGGTGGGGGCCGAGCGCACCAGTGAGTACCTGCCGCTGCTCCAGGGCAAGCGCATTGCACTGCTTAGCAACCAGACTGGCGTGGTGGGCTTAGACCACAAGCACACCCTCGACCTGATGCTAGAAATGGGGCTGAACGTGACCACCATCTTCTCGCCCGAGCACGGCTTTCGCGGCAAGGCCGACGCCGGCGAGCACGTCAAGAGCAGCGTCGATGAGAAGACCGGCATACCCATCGCCTCGCTCTATGAGGGCAAGAGCCGCATGCCCGCCAAGGAGACGATGGACCGCTTCGACGTCATCGTCACCGACATTCAGGACGTGGGGCTACGCTTTTACACCTACTATGTAACTATGGTCAACATGATGGACGCCGCCGCTGCCTATGGCAAGGAGTTTGTCGTCCTGGACCGCCCTAACCCCAACGGCATGACCGTTGATGGTCCCATCCTCGACATGAAGCTCAAGAGCGGAGTGGGATGGCTGCCCATCCCCACCGTGCATGGCATGACCATGGGCGAGATAGCGCTCATGACCAACGGCGAGGGATGGCTCAACGAGGGTAAGAGGGTGAAGCTCACCGTCATTCCTTGCAAGAACTACACGCACCAGTCGCGCTACAAGCTGCCCATAGCGCCGTCGCCCAACCTGCCCAACATGCTCTCGATCTACCTCTACCCTTCTACCTGCTACTTTGAGGGCACGCCGGTGAGCCTGGGGCGCGGCACCGACTGGCCATTCCAGGTCTATGGCCACCCCCTCATGAAGGGCTATGACTTCTCGTTCACCCCCACCAGCCGCCCTGGAGCCAAGACGCCTCCACAGCTCGGCAAACTGTGCCATGGCGTGGACCTGCACAACCTCGCTGCCGAGGACGTGATTGCCCAGGGCATGAACCTCGAGTATGTGATTGACGCCTATCGCAACCTGAACATGGGCGACAAGTTCTTCACTCCATTCTTCGACAAGCTCGCTGGCCGCACCTACATCCGCGAGATGATCATGGCCGGCAAGAGCGCCACCGAAATTCGCGCCATGTGGCAAGACGACGTGAAACGCTTCAAAGAACAACGCCGCCCCTACCTGCTCTACCCCGAATAAAAAAATGCATGACGTTAAGTGTGTTGCGTTGGCAACGCAACACACAATAACTGAGGTAATAAAGCTATAAACCAATAACCAAATTCCTTACTATTATGAAACGATTAGTGAACACATCTACGGCACTTTTGCTCCTGTTCTCAGCATTGATGGCCACCACTGCCAATGCCGAAACAAAAAGAAAGTATTCACCCACTCCAAAAGACATGGAAGAACTCTGTGAAAAACTTATTGAGCTTGAGAGCAATGAAATCTCAACATTTAGCGATATTAAAGATTATGTGAAGCAAGTAGAGAACCTTGCCGTTGCCTATTATCATGGCGACACCTCATCAAAGAGCGAGAGCCTTGCGGCAGCCACAGCACTTGAAAAAGTGAAAGACTATGCCGATAAGATAAAGGCCAGTGGCTCAACACGCGACATGATGGAGTGTGGAATTCTCAACGCTGCCATTTTTCATTACAAAAATGGAGTCAACTCCGAGAAATTGAGTGCACAAATCATCTTGCCCGTAGTGGATGCGATAATTGACGAAATTAACGCTTGGCAAAAACTTGAGAACACACTAAACGACTATTACGCCTATGCCGCCTTCATGGAGAATGAAGGTGGCTCAATGGCGAGCATCGTTGCTACGGGCACGGCTTGGAGCCTCGCCGAGGCACGCTATAACGACACCGAGATGCTGCTCACGGCAGGAATTGCCGAGAAAGCGAGCAACATTCCCATGTCCGACAAAATCAGGGAGCAAGCTAACACTACAGTGACTTTTCTCACCTCAACAGCTAAAGGTCTGCTCGACTGCGAAGACTACTTTAAAGAAAACCCCTATTACAAAGAAGTATCTAAAGGCCTCACCGAGGCCTGCAAGAACCTCAAAACCGACATGGAAGCTTGGATTAACGCAAGGCTATCGGTAGTGGGTTGTTTACAAGAGCAAGGCATAGGCATAGGTGAAACATTCAAGCTCCTCAATCAAATAAAGACGATAGGAACGCCCGAACAATAATGCACCACAGGCACTTAACACTTAACACTTATCATTTAACACTTAACATTTAACACTTAACACTTATAATGACAACTCCTTGGATAGTTCTAGCCACTATAGTTGGCTACTTCATTCTTCTTTTCATTATCTCGTGGTTTGCCACCCGCCGTAGCCACAGCAGCGACGCCCTCACCGGCGGCCGGCAAGCACCATGGTTCATCGTGGCCATCGCCATGATAGGAGCTCCCATCTCGGGCGTGACATTCATCTCGGTGCCAGGCATGGTGCTTACCAAGGGCTACAGCTACCTGCAAATGGCGATAGGATTTATCGTAGGGTACTTTGTGATTGCCTACGTCCTTATCCCGCTCTTCTACAAGCGACATCTGGTGTCAATCTACGGCTATCTGGAAGGCCGCTTTGGCAGCAGCACCCACAAAACTGGCGCCTGGTTCTTCTTCATCAGCAAGATGCTGGGTGCTGCCGTGAGGTTCTATGTCGTGTGTGTGACACTGCAGCTGCTCGTCTTTAACACGCTGGGCATCCCCTTCATCCTTAATGTGGCGGTCACCACAGCCCTTATCTTCCTCTACACGCTGCAAGGCGGCGTGAAGACGGTCATCTGGACCGATACCCTCAAGAGTTTCTGCCTCATAGCCAGCGTGGTGCTGTGCATCTATTTTATTGCAAAAGGCTTAGGCTATGACTTCGGCCAGATGTGCAAAGCGGTGGAGGGCGACGAGAGCTCGCGCATCTTCTTCTTTGACAACCCCAAGGAGGGCACCTACTTCTGGAAGCAGTTCATAGCCGGCATCTTCATGGCAGTCGCCATGACTGGCCTTGACCAGGACATGATGCAACGCACCCTCGCCAGCCCCAACGCCAAGGAGTCGCAGAAGGGCATGATAGTGAGCGGTGTGATACAATTCTTCGTGATAGCCCTCTTCCTTATTCTGGGCACGCTGCTGGCGATGTATGCCGAGTCGCAGCACATAACCTTGCCCGAGAAGAGCGACGAGCTCTTTGGCTCTGTAATATGGAGCGACGGCATTCCGGTGATTGCCGGCATCTTCTTTATAATAGGACTCATCTCGGCAGCCTACTCGGCAGCCGGCTCTGCCCTGACCTCGCTCACCACATCGTTCACGGTAGATATTCTGGGAGCCGACAAGCGCCAAGACGAGAAAAAGCTCTCCATGACCCGCAAACTCGTCCACGTGGCGATGGCGGTGGGCATGGGCATCGTCATTATCGTGTTCTACTTCATCAGCAACAGCGACGCCATCAGTGCGGTCTATTCCATCGCCAGCTACACTTACGGACCCATCCTAGGCCTCTTTGCCTATGGCATGATGTGCAAAACGGGTGTCAACGACAAGATGGTGCCCATCGTGTGCATCGCAGCCCCCGTGCTTAGCTGGGTCATCCAGTGGTGGCTCAAGCAGCAGTTCGACTACACCATAGGCTTCGAGCTACTGCTGCTCAACGCCGCCCTCACCATGCTGGGCCTGGTGATTTTCAAAAAGAACACCACTCACACCTCCACCAAGTAAATATGTCCCGTTTGTTGCGTTGGCAACGCAACAACAAAAACAGAAAACCCACAATTAACAGATGGCAAAAAACCTAATCGCAAAATACATCTGGATGGTAGATACCATAGAACGACATGGAGCTATCACGCGCGAGCACCTCAATGAGCTGTGGATGCTGAGCGAGTTCAGCAACGGCAACCCACTGCCACGACGCTCGTTCTACAACTACCGCAACGGCATCGCCGACACGCTGGGCATCGACATCGAGTTCAACCAATCGACCTATGAGTACTACATAGCCCACGACGGCACCGACTCGGCCAACCAGCGCATGCAGTGGCTGCTCGACTCAATGTCGATAAGCAGCATGGTGAGCAGCTCGGCCGACCTTTCGTCGCGCATCTTGCTTGAATATGTGCCGTCGGCACGAGAGCACCTGCCCATCATCATCGACGCCATGCGTCACAACCTGCGCATCAAGTTCAACTACAAGAGCTACAAGCGCGCCACAGGGCACACAGGCATACGCTTCGAGCCTTATTTCGTCAAGATTTTCAACCAACTGTGGTATGTGATAGGCCTCAACATCGCCGACAAAAAAGTCAAGACCTACTCGCTCGACCGCATGTCGCAAGTGATGATTACCGACACCGCCTTCACACTGCCACATGACTTGGTGCCCGAGGAGTTCTTTGCCGACTGCTACGGCATCACCACCAGTGAGGACCAGCCCAAGCGCATCGTCATCAAGGCCGAGCCCACACAAGCCAAATACCTCAGGGCACTGCCACTGCACCACTCCCAGCAAGAGGAGCTGCACGACGACTTCTCGATTTTCACCTACAAGATGCGCAACACCTACGACCTGCGTGAACGACTGCTGTCGCACGGCAGCAGCATCGAGGTGCTAGAACCACCTGAACTCAAAGCGCAAATCGTTGACGAGATGAAAAAGGCTCTCGAAAACTATAATAGCACTAAAAAAACCTAGCCATTAATACTATTTCACATTAATGGGCAATAAAATTACACGTAGAGCATATTAACTTTGCAACATCAAAACAAAAAAACCAAGCACTATGAACATTGGAGATAAAATTCCCGACATCCTGGGCACCGACGCTCAGGGCAACGAGGTTAAAGCAAGCGACTTCGCTGGCAAGAAACTAGTTATATACTTCTATCCCAAGGACAACACGCCAGGTTGCACCGCCGAGGCCTGCAGCCTGAGCGACGGCTACGGCAAGCTCCTCAAGGCGGGATTTGCCATCGTGGGAGTGAGCAAAGACAGCGCCGCCTCCCACCAGAAGTTTGCCGCCAAGCACAACCTCCCCTTCCCGCTCATCGCCGACGTGGACCTCACACTCAACCAAGCCTTCGGCGTGTGGCAAGAGAAGAAGATGGCGGGCCGCACCTACATGGGCACGGTGCGCACCACCTTCATCGCCAACGAGCAAGGCATCATCACCCACATCATCAACAAGGTGAACACTAAAGACAGTGCCAACCAGATTTTAGCACTCTTCGATCAATAGAAATTACTAGAAAATCTAGAATTTCTAGAACCTCTAGAACTTCTGGAAAAACCATTAAAAATAACAACTATTTTAAATAACAATAACTCACTATGAACGACGACATTTTCAACAACAACGAAGCCATGGAGCAGCCACAGCGCGTAGCTCCCTCGCCCGAGAAACTCAAAGCCCTGCAAGTGGCTATGGACAAGATCGACAAGACCTATGGCCGTGGCTCAATCATGAAACTCGGCGACGAGAATATCGAGAACGTGGAGGTGATACCCACCGGATCCATTGGCCTGAACTACGCACTGGGCGTGGGAGGCTATCCACGTGGACGCATCATCGAGATCTATGGCCCGGAGTCGAGCGGTAAGACCACACTCGCCATCCACGCCATTGCCGAGGCACAAAAGGCCGGTGGCATCGCGGCCATCATCGACGCCGAGCACGCCTTCGACCGCTTCTATGCCGAGGCACTAGGCGTTGACGTGAACAACCTGTGGATAGCACAGCCCGACAACGGCGAGCAGGCTCTCGAGATTGCCGACCAGCTCATACGCTCCTCGGCTGTCGATATCGTGGTCATCGACTCGGTGGCTGCACTCACCCCCAAGGCCGAGATTGAAGGCGAGATGGGCGAGAGCAAGATGGGCCTCCAGGCACGACTCATGTCGCAGGCCCTGCGCAAGCTCACTGCCACCATCTCCAAGACTAACACCACCTGCATCTTCATCAACCAGCTGCGTGAGAAACTCGGCGTGATGTTTGGCAACCCCGAGACCACTACCGGTGGCAACGCGCTCAAGTTCTATGCCTCGGTGCGCATCGACATTCGCCGCATTGGCCAGCTCAAAGACGGCGAGCAAGTCTATGGCAACCTCACGCGCGTGAAGGTGGTCAAGAACAAAGTGGCACCACCCTTCCGCAAAGCAGAGTTTGAGATACTCTTTGGAAAGGGCATCTCGCGCACTGGCGAGATTCTTGACCTGGGCATCCAGTTTGGCATCATCAACAAGAGCGGAGCATGGCTATCCTACGAGGGCACCAAGTTCCAGGGTCGCGACAATGCCAAGCAGATGATAGAGGACAATCCCGAGCTCGCCGAAGAGCTTGAAGCAAAAATCTTTGAAGCCATGAAAAACCCTCCCGCCAAGAAGTAAGCAACCTTCTCTTGGCAAGTTCCTGTTTCGAAACACCAATGCGGTGCGAGCCACACACTCTATCGTGGTCACGCACCGCATTTCGTTTTGCTCTACACTCCCAAAAACTTCCCTGAAGTTATGGATAATGCCTTGTGCTGAGCATCATTCGATAAATTGCTTTAGCTCATAGAGGGCGTCTTGCGCTTGGCCGGTGTTGTTGTTGAAGAGGCTGCCGTTCCACCATGAGCTAGTGATTTGGTTCTGCCAGGGGATGTTAAATTCGTTGGCCTCGGGCCACCACCAGAAGAGGCCTTTCACACGGCTGTGCTGCTTGAGTGCAGCAATCATGTCGATGGTGAAGTTCTTCTGTCCCTCGTTGCTGTAAGGGTAAATGTTAGCAAGATTGTAGTTGGTGCCAGGCAGCGCCCAGGCGTAGCCATAGCCACACTCCATAATCATGATGGGACGATCGCCTGTCACAGCTTCTACTTTGAGAAGATCCTCATCAAGTTTAGCAAGATCACCATGATAGGCACTATAATAACTTAAACCCACTATGTCATAATCTAAACCATAATTAGCGGCTTGCTGATAGAAATAGTCGGCTACAATATTTCCCGCACCATTATTTGTTAAGTGCAACTCAGTGTGAAGAATAATCTTTGTGCTAGGGCTTGTAGCACGCACGGCGCGAGCTGCACTCTTAAGATACAGGGCTATATTGTTCCAATCTTGACCATAAGGCCACAGCAAGCCACCAGTAATTTCATTCCCCGTTTGAATGAAGTCGGGGCGAGCTCCAGCGGCAATCAGTTCCTGTAAAACGTTCTGCGTGTAGTTGTACACACTATCTTGCAGATCCTCGGAACTCGCATTTTGCCATGCCAGAGGAACTGACTGGTGAGAGGGGTCGGCCCAGGTGTCGCTGTAGTGCAGGTCAAGCACTAAAGCGTAGCCGGCGTCCTTGATGCGCTTGCCCAGCGCCTTGACGTAAGGCAGGTCTTGCACCACGCCTTCCTTCTTGTGCTCGTCGCTAGCATTCTCAGGGTTGACAAAAAGCCGCACTCGCATAGCGTTCCAGCCCTGCTGCTTGAAGTAGGGTAAGATGCTGGCGATGGTGCTGCCGTTGCGATCCTTGTAGATAGCTCCGCCCTGCTCATATTTTGTGAGCATGGAGATGTCGCCTCCCACCAGCCGCTCGGGCACGGGGTTAGCAGGGATGCCGTTGAGCAGCACGTCATACACTGCGGTGACATCGGCACTAGTTACCGTGCCATCGCCCGTCACATCGCAGGTGGCGGCATGTGTGAGGTCGTTGTTTAGCAAGTAGTCATAGAGTGCTGTCACATCGGCAGCAGTAACGTTGCCGTCGCCATTCACGTCATAGTCGTTGGCCCTCGAGAAAAGGGGGCATATAAGCATTATAGCCCCCAAGAATATCAATTTCTTCAACATATTACTGTTCACCTCCCAATAATACACCATAAACCGAAGTCACATCGGCTGCGGTGATAATGCCGTCGCCCGATTGGTCGCCATTGACGATGTGGCTACTATTATTGTTGAGCAAGAAATCGTAGAGTGCAGTGATGTCGGCAGCGGTCACTTGGCCATCGCCGTTCACGTCGCCAGGAACACCAAGCTGCATGCCAGGCTCATATTCTACAACCACATATTTGCCATCTTGCACTTGGTTGGTGACGACATAATACTTGTCGGTGGTGGCTCCCACTACATCTAGAGTCTGTGGTGCGCCACTAGTACCAGTGTTGAACACGAAGTTCATGTAGCAGTCATCGTTGGCAAGGGTGTATTCTTTCACATACCAGGTGTGGCCGTCGTAGGTAGTGGTCGCGGTGATTTGCTCGCCGGGCCAGTTGCCGTTGTGCTGCTGGTCGTCCTGATCCCAGGTGTAGTATCTCACCAGATTCCAGCCTGCCGGCTCGGCGTTGACATGCACCTTGATGGTCTTGGGAGGTGCCGAGAAGGTGTAAGTGCGGCTGACGATGCCCTTCACTGTGCTTCCCGAGAGGATGCCCACCTTGAGCGTGCAAGGAGAATAGATGTTGACTTTGCTGCCGCTTGCCACCTTGGTGCTGCTGGCTGTGGGAGTGCTGCCGTCGAGCGTATAGACAAGCTGTGCGCCGCTGCTGGCTGTCACGGCAGTGAGGGTGACGCTGAAGGGCTCTTTATACTTGCCGCTGGCCTTGTCGGCCCACGCCGTCTCGCAGTTCTTGGACATATACAGGCGGTAACCGTAGCCTCTGGTCACCTCCACACCCTCTGATAGGATGGTCGAGTAATACAGGTTAACAACATTGTCCTTGAGGTACTTTTGCTTACCCACGATGCAGTACATTGCCTTGCCGCTTGGAGCACTCGATTTGAAGCCCGAGATTTCATAGTTCCTCGACATAGTGTATTTTTGAGCTGTGCTGGTGTTAGTCACGCCCACAGTTTTGCGAATGTCAATCATGTTCTTGATTTCCTGCTTATAGGCCTTCCAGTGAGGCAGGAACACGCATGGCGTGCCAGGCATAGTGAGCAAGTAGGCGTTGGCGGCGAGGGTGTCGGCGCGCAGGGGGTCGTTCTGGTTGTTCTCGTCGCGATACTGAGTGTCGTGGTTCTCGACAAAGGTCACGGCATAGCGCTTGAAGTTGGAGTTTGACATGACGCCACCTATGCTCAAGTCCTTCCAAGTGATCTTGGTATTGGGAGCATTGTCGCGATAGCCACGAACCACGTCGCGCACGGTGTAGCGGAATGGAAAGTCGAACGATGCGCTCATGTTCACGCCATTCCACTTGCAGTTGTCAATCCATGTCTGAATCTCGTTCTGGCTGCTCCAGTTCTCGCCCACCGAGAACTGCACGCCGGCGGCGTCGTTATATTCTGCCACACGGTTAGCGTTGAAGCCGCGCGTCATGTCATAGCGGAAGCCAGTGTAGCCCAAGTCATTAGCCAGGAATTTCACATAAGCCTTGATAATGTTGCGCACGTTCTCGCTCTTGTGATCGAGGTCGCGCATGCCACCCCAGTCCTCGCCCTCGTCGTTGTTGGCGCTAAGCGACTCTCCGGGAGCCAGGTGGTTGGCGGTCTCACCACCATCGTCGTTCTTGCAGATGTCGGAGGCCGTCATGGTGTAGGTCACTCCGTTGTAGGTCTCCACGGGGAAGTTGGTCCAGTTGCTGAGGTTGCCGCGGTGGTTCACCACCACGTCGGCAATGGTGCCGGTGCCTAAGGCTTTGTAAGTGCTTATGAGAGTGCGCAGCTCGGCTTCGCTGCCGAAGGCGCTGTGCTGGTCGAAGTAGTACTTCACGTCATATCCCATGGAGCCTGTGCTTCCCGTCCATCCGCTCTGTGGTATCCACAACAGGTCGAAGTACTGGGAGATTTCCTCGGCTTGACTAGTAAGTTTAGTCCATCGTGTGTCGCTAAAAGAGTTCCACGAGAAAGCCTGCATCATCACGCCGCCATAGTTGTCGGGCCATCCCTGAGCTTGGCTCAAGAGCGGCAGCGTGGCGGCTGCTAAGAGTAATAAGTTCTTCTTCATGCTATTTTTATTTTGATGTTAATGATTTTGTGCTTGTGCTTTGTGTTGCTAATGTACTAAAATATCCCCCAAATATACACATTTTTTGCATCACTACAATATATTCTCAATAAAATTACATGTAATTGCTCACCGCAAACGATTACATCACGCTGTTGCAAAAAAGGACGACGGCCACCACTATGGCTATTGCCGTCAGGAGCATTGCCAGCAGCAACCACAGCTTGCTCTTGCCTTTCTTGCTTCCACCAGCTATCCCCATTGCCGGAGCAGCATTATTGGTGGGCTCTGAGCGGTTGTCGTCATCGGGTTCAGGGATAATGGGTGTCGCCCATGTGCTTGCATCGCGTGCCGTCGCAATCACATCGTTATAGGGTGAGATGTGCTCGTCGTTGGGGTGGCGCTTATCTGCTGGCTCGGCGATTACGCTTTTGATCTTTATGAGCACCGCACTGTGATTGTCTTTGTTGTTTTGTGTCATCGTCACCAGTGTGCTGGCTATATCCTCACAGGGGGAGTGGGAGCATAACACTTCCAGCAGCTGTGCATCGGTCATGTTCTCTAACATGCCGTCGCTGCACAGCAAGAAGTAGTCTCCTGGCAGCACGTTGGTGGTATGGGCGATGTCGATTTTGTCAACGCTATCCTTACCGGGCATGACAGCGCGCGTGATCACGTTGCGATGAGGAGAGGTGACCATCTCGTCGTGGCTGATCACGCCATTGCGGTAGAGTTCATAGACCAGTGAATGGTCAATCGACTTATAGAGGATTGCACGCTGTGAGGGGCGCACGTGATAGATGCGGCTGTCGCCCACATGCCCCATTGACACTCCGGCTGAGTGCAGGCACACCATAGTGAGCGTGGTGCCCATCTTGTGCTCGGCACCGTCATCAAGGGCGTTGAGTCGCTGGTGGGCGCTCAGCAAGGCATCGACAATGATGCTATCGGTGACACGACCGTCGGGCAACGTGTGCTGCATGACCCATGCCGTGAAGGCATCAACCACATTGGCGCTCGCCACTTCGCCACGGGCATGGCCACCCATGCCATCACACACGAGAAACAGGCGGTCGGAGCTTGCCGCCACGCCTTTAGCGGGAAATACCGAGTCCTCCTGGTTACTTCTCTGTCCTAACTCATGAATTACAATGGGCGTGAAAATCTCAAATTTCATGTTGCGCGATTGTTATGATAAAAAGCAAATAATAAACCTCTCTTTTCTCTATGTATCTTGCTGCAAATTTACAAAAAAACGCTATTTCATAGCACTTTATTTTTTACAATTCTCACAAAAAGTAACCTTTTTGCTGCAAAACATGAAACAACACCACAAAACAATAGTTTTTTCAAACAAATATTTTATATTTCTTTGTAAACTGGTTATTATTTATTATATTTGCAAACTGAAGCCGGAAACTATTATTTTACTATATAGTGTTTACTCCCTATTTTTTTAATTTAAAACATGTGAAACTATGAAAAAAATTACCTTGTTATTATTATTGACTGCGCTGCTTATGCCTTGGGCTATGCAGGCACAGAGTGTGAAAAAGGATGTGGCTCGAAATGCTACAACCCAGTTAGTAAAAACAGGTGCTAAGGCCAATGCCGGCCCAGCCTCTGTGATTCATGCCCCCAAAGCCATCAAGGCCGACGTGCCCGAGGGCTTTGCACAGGTAACTCTCACCGCACCTGACATCTGGGGTGACGGCACGGGCTACCAGATGCTCCTCGATGCCGACGCTACCGCCTATGGCACTATCATTCCCGAGACTGGGGCTCTCACCACAAGCGGCAATGTGCCCGACGCTACTTATGCCGAGTTTGAGTACAAGATTCCCGAGAATGCCGATGGCGCGCTAACCACTCAAAACATCGTTTTTAATGCCAGCGTTACCATCCTCATTCCTGCTGGCACCTATGACTACTGCATCACCAACCCCACTCCCGGCGACCGCATGTGGATTGCCTCGAACAATGGTCCAACTCCCGGTCGTTACGACAACTTCGTGTTCGCAAGCGGTGTAGCCTATGAGTTCACTATTGCAACCTATAGCGGCTACGATGGTGTAAGCTTGACCATTGACGATCCATCGGCTATCACTATTCCCACCGACGTTACTGCCGAGCCCACCGCCACCACTGCCGATGTGGCATGGACACCAGGCGCTAACAACAATGGCTGGAACCTGCGCTATCGCGAGTACGTAGGCAATGTGGGCGATGCCTTAAGTTGGGGCTTTGACGAGAGTACCCTCGATGGATGGACAACTATCGATGCCGACGGCGACGGTTACGGCTGGATTCTTGGCTCGGCGGTAGGCGGTGTTTATCTTGCAGCAGAAGCCACACTGGCAGGCAATGGACATAACAGTTCTCAAGATTTGGTGGTTTCGGCTTCTTACAGTAATGTTTTTGGTGTCCTAACCCCCGACAACTATCTTGTTTCGCCTAAAGTGCAGCTGGGTGGAAAAATCACCTTCTGGGCTAAAGGACAAGATGCTGACTATGCTGCCGAGACCTTTGGCGTGGCAGTATCGACAACTGGCAACACTGATGCTGCCGACTTCACCATGGTGGGCACACAACAGACTGCTACTGCCGATTGGGTGCAATATGAGTTTGACTTGAGTGCCTATGCAGGACAAGAAGGCTACGTGGCAATACGCCACTACGGCATCAGCGACATGTTCATCCTGGATGTTGACGACATCGAGATTCATTCAGGTTCTAGCGATTGGATTGAGCTTAACGACGTTACCAATCCCTTCACCATCGAGGGCTTGACACCCGAGACCACCTATGAGGTACAAGTAATGGCATTCAACGAATCAGGCGAGACCACCTGGACCGAGAGCACCATCTTCACCACTCTTGCCGAGCAAGTGGTTCCCGACCCAGTTATTACCGTGACTCCCGACTTTGGCACCTACGACGTAGCTCAAACCGTGTTTGTGACCGTTGAGAACATGCCCGAGGGCGGTGCCGTGTGGTATAGCTTTGCTCCTGCCGAGACTAAGGCTGGCGCCGGATGGACCGACTATGACGAGACCACCGGCATTGAGGTTGCCCAAAGCGGAGAACTCACAGTGGTTGTAGTTGATGCTCAAGAGAACATGCTTGCGAGATTGATTGGCAACTACGAGATTAACGACATCACTGGCATCAGCACTATCAGCACCGACAAGGCCAATAGCAGCTGGTACAACCTCCAAGGCGTGAAGCTCAACGGCAAGCCCAGCACTGCCGGCATCTACATCAATGGTGGCCGCAAGGTTATCGTGAAGTAACACTTTAGCGACTAATCCTCAGTGATTAACGCTTAACATCAAAGCCCCCTGGCACCAAAAATGGAAGCCAGGGGGCTATCTTATTGTGAAATTACAATGCTCATCACATCATCATGACGATGAATGAGCTGGGAGATATAATGATGCTTATCGCAGCACCTTAGTGCTAGTGTGGGTGCCGTCGCTGTAGGTCTTGACCTCGATGTTGAGACCCTGGAATGGAGTGGCACTCTCCACGCCGGCAAGGTTCACATACTTCACGCTCACTACCTGCTTGCCAGTGTTGATGCTCTCAACAGCGGTGGGAGTGTCGTTAACCTGGAACTTGTCCATGCAGAAGTAGGCGGCGGTGTTCATGCCATAGGCTCCCACATCGGTAGAGTTAAGAGTGAAATACACTTTCTCCACCTCGCCCAGGCTCGACAGGTCAAAGAATGTCCAGTCGTTAAGGGCATTAAGTTGACCATTGGTGTAGTCCACGAGGTTGATGCTGGCGGTTGTCTCGTTGCCATCGGCGTCAACTCCATGAGCAGTGAGCTCAAAGTAGTCGCCCTCCTCAAAGGCGCGGGCACTGGCATCACCATCAATACACTCATAGTAGGGCCAGGGGTGGTTGCACACATACACACCCACGGGCTTGAACGTGGTGTTGCCTTCTTTATCAACAAACATCACTTGGTTAGTGGGATCCATGCTCCATGAGCCCCAGTAACCCACGAGATAGGGCTGAGCTGGGTCGGCACTCACCGAGCCATCGGCATTGATGACGCAACCACCACCTGCCATGCAGCCACCATAGTTAGTTGTCCACGAGGCACCTGAGCCAGCGGCACCATAATTGGTCTGGTCGCCACCCAGAGCAGGGCAGAAACCGTCCCAGTACATGCCGCCCCACGACGAGCCCTCGCCGCCAATGAGGTGAGAGAGCAGGAACTCGCCGTTCTCGTCGCCAAACTCCATCCAGGTGTAGTCAACATCGTTGTAGCATCCAGTCCAGATGCCCTGCTCGTTATACTCGAGTGATGTGGGATTCATGGGCTTGCCCAAGTCGAGTGTGATAACATCGGCCATCGCTGCCGAGGCAGTCATAGCGACTGCTGCAAAAAGTGTAAAAAATTTCTTCATAAAAAAACTGATTTATAAATTAATAAAATGAATTAATAATGTGCATAACGAATTGCGCATCACGAATTGCGCATCACGAATTGCGCATCACGAATTGCGCATCACGAATTGCGCATTACGCATTGTGCATTATGCATTACGCATTAAAAATTTCCCAGGAGGATGTTATAGACTGCGGTGACATCGGCGCTGGTGATGTTGCCGTCGCCGTTCTGGTCGCCATTGACCACTGCGCTGCTGTCATTGTTGAGCATGTAGTTGTAGAGCGCTGTCACATCGGCGGCAGTAACGTTGCCGTCGCCATTCACGTCGCCTGGCTCGGGCTCAGCCACGGCATCGGGGTGCAGGTCAACGGCACCAGCCACCTCGGTTGACGTCTCGCCCAGCCAGCCACAGTCCTGAAGCATGGCACAGTAAACCTTTACAAAGTCTATCTTCTTCAGTTCCACAGGATTTCCGTTACCATCGACCGCCCATTCTATTTTGAATCCCTTGTTCAGGTTTTCGGCAGTGATGTTTGTCGCATTGGTACCATAGCCATAGTGCTCGTCGCTGCGATTATCCACATAACCCCAGTCAAAGAAACTCTGCACCCAGTAGTTGCCAATACCACTCTCATCGACGGCATTACATGGCAACTTTGTGCCCTCGAAGGTGAGCGTCTCGCCCTCTGCCCACTGGGGCCAATAGCTCTGAGTGTGCCAATAATTCTTGCGGATGTAGCCTTCCTGCAGACTATCAACGCTGTTGCAGGTCCAACGGATATACTGATCGTGATACTGATTCATGCCAAGAGGACCAAACTGACTATCGTCGGGCTTGTAATAAGTAATGGTAAAATGTTTCTGGGTTTTGGGGTTGTTATACTCGCTGCCAGCAAGTTCATACCAAGGATCATCGGGGATGCCGTTGCCGTTCACGTCACGGCTCACCATCACTATGCCAGGCTCGCTGCTACCACCCGATGTCGTAGTGTTGTTGGCCTGAAAACCATTGCCAAAAATCTGAATGTCGTACTCACCTTCAACATTAACCACTGGATGGTCAAATCCAAACACCACATATCCACCAAAGGAACCGAGACTAATCGTTCCCGGCATCGCTGAAATAGTAGTGTCGTTGACTGAAAGGACAGAGCCATCTGGCATTTCTATTTCATCGATAGTGATTGTAGTGTAACCACAAATTGCGCGAGAAGCACGAGCAATGACGCTGTCACGAGGTTCACCATCATTATACAATGGTGTGTTGTTCACAAACTGCCCTGGTGCGGGCAAGAAATCATAAACCTTTGTGATGTAAGGCTTGTTCTGCGCTTGAAGCATTAGTGTAATAAATGCCAATGAAAAAAGTAATGTGCGTTTCATAAATATATGTGTATGTATAATCTATTATTTGTTATTTCTCATTAATGTTATCACCCAGGAACACGAAGTGAGCCGGGATGTCGCCAGTGCGCACATCCCACTGCTTCACTCCCTCAGGGCTGAAGCAGTAAAGACGACCGGGTGAGACGTAGTCCTTAGCATCGGTAACATAAATCTCCTTGGTGATAGGGTTGACAGCAACACTGTAGGGCATCGCGATTGCCTGCTCTGTGCCATCGCTGATGAAATGACTCGACACTTGCTCAAGAGTGGACGTGTTGATGAGCGCATAGGAAACCTCGTTGTGCATTGACACATAGCTCCACTGCACGCCTATCACATAGAGCGAGTCGCCATCGAGCCACATGCTGCTCACCTCGGTGTCGAAGGTCTTGAGCAGGCGCTCGTGACGCGTGTCATAGACAAAAAGACGGCTGGGATGGTCATAATAGTCGCCACGCGACGAAATCCACAGGTTGCCATGCCTGTCGGCACGGCAGCACTGCAGGTTGATGTCAATCTCTATCCTCTTCTCCTCGGTGAAGGTGTTGATGTCGATAACCGAGATGGTGTTCTCGTAGTTGGGCACCATGTAGCCGCCCGAGTTGGCGACATAAATTTTGTCGTTGATGATGTCTAGTTCATCGGGCTGGAAACCCACCAGACATCGGTCCACCACCTGAAGGGTTGCGGTATCGACTTTGGCAACATAACCGCGCTGCTCATAGTTTGGGTTGATAACCACTGGACCGGCATAGCTGGTGACGTAAGCATAGCCTTTATAGAACTTGATAAAGCGGCAGTTGGGGATGTTGATTTGCCCTATCTTCTTGACAGTGTTCTTGTCCATCACGTCAATCTTGTCGGAGCAGTTAATCACGGCATAGAGCTTGCTGCCATAGATGCCCAGGTCGTTACCCACGTCGCCCATCTCCTTGGGCACATTGGGATTGGCATAGCCAAAGATGTTGCGCGTGTAGCGTCCTGTGCGCATGTTGTAGTAGTCGAGCGTGGCCTTGTTGCTACCCATGTTGGCCTCGTTGAGCAGGTAGAACCCCTGCACCGAGGTGTATTGTGGTGCCGTAATTTCCACCTCCTCGGGAATGAAAATCACCACTTCCTCACGACAGGAGACCGCCGTGAGCATCAGTACAGTGAGCATCAAGTGCGACAATAATATGTGCAGTTTTATTCTCATATATCAAATTTTAATATCAGCCTATAGTTGCGTCCAGGCATGGGATAGTTTTGAATCACGTCATACTGCTGATTGAAGATGTTGTTGACCTCGGCAGTGACTTTGAGCAACGTCTTGCCCATTTTAAACTGGTAGCTGGCGCTCAAGTCGTGGGTGTACCACGGTTGCTCGTGGTTGGCGAGGATGTTGGCACTGTTGTGGTAACGCTCGCCCACATAGATGCAACTGTAGTTCAAGTCAAGATTCTTCCATCCAGCGTGCACTGTAGCACTGCCACTGTGCCAGGGGATGTAGGCAATCTGGCCCTTGTAGGTGCCACCGTCGAGGGTATCGGCAGGGTTGGTATAGTCTTGCGCTTTCTGGTAGGTATAGTTAAGGCCTCCCTCAAGCACGATGTCGTGAGGCAGGCGGAACGCTAGGCGCGCGGTGAAATCTATGCCGCGTATCTTTACCTTGCCTATGTTCATCATCATCCAGCGGTATTGTCCAGTGCCTTTGGGCACTGCTATAATCTTGTCGTTGACAATGTTGTAATAGGCATCGGCACTAAGCTTAACGCCACGGAACCACCCCTGCTCGTAATAGTGCTGATAAAGCACTCCCACATTCCACTGCGTGGCATACTCAGGTCGCAGCCCGGCATTGCCAATGTCGGTGTAATACAGGTCGTTGAAGGTGGGCATACGGAAGATGCGCTTGAAGAATGCTCTGAAATTCAAGTCATGCTTCTGCCACGGCTGATAGCTCATGAACACCGCCGGCGTGAACTTGTTGAGGTGCTTGTTGTGCTTCTCAATCACTACTCCTGCCGAGCGCGAAGAGTAGCGGTCGTTGACATGGGTGTAGAGCACACTTGCCTGAATCTTGAAACCTCGCCATGTGCGGGCGGTAGCCAGTGCGGCAAGCACCGTGTGGCGGGTGGGATAGGCAAAATTCACAAGATTAGAGTTGAGGTAGTTCCACTTGTAGTCAACACTCAAGTCCACGTCCCAGTCGGTCATGATGGTGTATTTGTTGGCACTGGAGAGATATATCTCGTCCTGCCAGAACTTGTTGTCGATATACATCAATGTGGTGTCGGGGTTGAGATAACGCATGTAGTCGCGAGCATACTTGGCGTTGACCATCATCTCATAACGCTCGGTGATGCGCTTCTGCCAGCTGCCTTGAACGAAGAGATTACGGTCCCACTGGCGCTGAGAGTTCTGCCACACGTTATTAATAATTGCGCCAGGGATGCCACGCTCGCTGTCGTAGTAGTAGGCCTTAACATTCCACTTACCATCGGTGATGGCGCCAAATATCGCACCCTCAAGCCTGAGCGAGCTGATGTCGCCATTCTTGCGCACGGCAGTGGTGTCCCAAGCTACTACCCCATCGCTGAACACCTTGCGGTAGCGGAAGTGGTACTGACCCGTGGCATAGGTGTATTCTGCATTTAGCGACATGGTGAGGTTGCGGTTGAAACGGTGCTCCCAGCGCACGCTAGGGTTGGCAAGGCCAAAGGAGCCGGTGCGCATCGTCACATTGAGGTTGTCGTTCTTCTCACCAGTAAATTTAGGGCGGCGAGTGCGCAGATAGATGCTACCTGCCGAGCCATAGTCACGCGCCGGCTGGAATATCTCGCTCTTTTGACCATTGTAGAGCGAAATTTCCTCCACATTATCAAGAGAGAAACGCCCCAAGTCGATCTGCCCATTCTGTGCGTTGCCTAGCTGAATGCCATCGTAAAACACGCCCATGTGATTAGTACCCATCGAGCGCATATCCACGGTCTTGATACCACCCACACCACCATAGTCCTTGAGCTGCACGCCAGCAAAGTAGCGAATGGCATCGGCCACCGAGTGGCTGTTAAGTCGCTCGAGCTGCTTGCCCTTGAGCATCTGCGAGGGGATGACATTGCCGTAGGGTTTGTTGCCATAGACCACCACATTCTGAAGGTACTGTATCGTGTCTATGTCTGCTACTGCGGGCATAGCATTAGCCTCCTGAGCCCATGAGCCCAAGCAGCACGCAACAATAGCCAGCAATGTAATGGCAATTTGTTTTAACATAACTCTTTTTACCCCGTTAGTTAGTTAAATCTATAATGCATAGTGGCAGGTTTTCTGGCTCGTTCCGCCCAGTGTGCCGCCTTCCCATCTATCGCGACAGTGGCTAAGTGGGCACATGGCATAAAACAAGGAACTCACAGCAGCGTGGTCTGCTCGGGATTCTCACCCGATTCCCTTTTAACTGAGGGGCTCACTGCCCGCCCAGCACCAAAATGCGCTGCAAAGGTAGTGAAAAGTTTTCATTTATTAGTAATTAGCGGGTTAGTTTTTTCACGGGCTCATCGCAAAAGACAAGAAAAAGAATCCGCAAGGAGGTCCCCTGTACCACGGCTCTGCCGTGGTCAGTACTCACGCTCCAGGTCAAGTGCTCACTCCATGCTCTTGGCTACATATAACTCTCGCCATCTCATTTAGCATGAGGCACTGGTTTCGTTTTATCGTCCGCCGGTCGTTATGGTGTTGCCAGGGCGCGAGCATTAACAATTTACCTTGAGCACAAGCGTCAAACCTTTGTCCTCCAGGTTTTGCAAGTGGAGCGAACCCATTCTCTTGCAACACAATAACCGGGAACCCCATTCCGAAAGCTGTTTTCATGATTTCCTTTTCGCCTGGGCTTATGCTTGGCGACACAAGGACTGCACCATCCATGGCCTTAGCAATAAATTGCTGGCACAATTCTTTTATTTGCTCTGGGGTGAGCCTTTGTGAGCATTGCACCTGCAACAGACAAGGGGCATCAAGCAGAAAGATATTTCCCTGTGCGGCAAAGGTAAAATCTCCCACTTTCACATTGTGGCGCACTTTGAAATACTCGGGATGGGAACTCTTTATCGCTCGGCGACGAGGATTGTCGTGGATATAATCTTTCATGCGCTGCAACTGCCCCTCATGGTCAAGAATCCTATCGTTATATCCTTGTTCCCAAAGTGCAGTATCGTCGCTGGTGATGTCGCCTTTATCTTTGAGCAAGCGATACTCACGGTTGCAAGCCACCTTGAAACCATTGATAATAGTACCTAAATGAACAGGGATTGCCTCTTTCACAAAAATAATGGCGTGCAGGTGGTCGGGCATGACCTGCTGTGTCCATATCTCGACCGAGGGATAGAACTGGGGAATGTTTAAGAGAGCTTTTACCACGGCATCACCAAGTGGGCTGCGTTTCATCTTTGCTGGTTGCGACATGCCGTCACCGATGATGGTGCCAAGCAAGGGTCTGTGACCTTCAACAACGAGTGTTATCATGTAGATGCAACGCGACCTATAGTCATGGCCTATGCGCCTTCGCTTCATCGATGGCTTTAACTCGCCAGCCCATTGCTTTATCCTTTTATACCTTTCCCAATCCATGCCACAAAAATATATAAAACACTTCTTGCAAGCAAGACTTTTTTCAAAATAATCCTCTTGGTGAGGAAAAACTGCGGCAAAGCAGCAGTACAGGGAACCACTCGAACAAAGCCGCAAGGAAAAAACGAGCAGCAAGAAAAAGTATCAGCAAGGAGGTTCCCTGTACCACGGCTCTGCCGTGGTCTATGTCCTCAAAGGACGGTTGCCAATTTTTGACAGCATCTTAGCTAATGGCGCAAAAAAATTCTGGGACTGCACCTGCGTGCAGCCCCAGAACTCATTATGAGAAATTAATCCATTAATAATTGAGTCCACTTAAAAAAGTGAAGTCAATAAAATAATAGCTTCTTTTTTACTGGATTTGTTCAACCACTTCCACGTCCTTGATGACAGCAGCGCGGTCGAAGTCGTCCTTGCTGCCCACCACGAGGGTTTGATACTCGCGCAAGCCGGTACCGGCGGGAATGAGGTGACCGCAAATCACGTTCTCCTTCATGCCCTCGAGGTAATCGACCTTGCCACTGATGGCAGCCTCATTGAGCACCTTGGTGGTCTCCTGGAACGAAGCCGCCGAGATGAAGCTCTTGGTCTGCAATGCGGCGCGGGTGATACCTTGCAGTATCTGCTCGCTGGTGGCAGGCACGGCGTCGCGCACCTTCACCTCGCGCAAGGCCTTGCGCTTGAGCATCGAGTTGATGTCGCGCAGCTTGCGTGGCGTGATCATCTGACCCTTATCCACGTCGAGCGAGTCACCACAGTCGATGACAATCTTCTTGCCCCAGATGCGGTCGTTCTCGTCCATGAAGTCGCGCTTGTCAACGATTTGCTGCTCCAGGAAGTTAGTGTCGCCTGGATCGATGATGTTTACCTTGCGCATCATCTGGCGCACGATAACCTCAAAGTGCTTGTCGTTAATCTTCACACCCTGCAGGCGGTAAACGTCCTGAACCTCGTTAACGATATAGTCCTGAACGGCTGTTGGACCCTTGATGCGCAAGATGTCGGCGGGAGTGACGGCACCGTCGGAGAGTGGTGTTCCGGCACGCACCGAGTCGTTCTCGAGCACGAGAATCTGCTTCGACATGGGCACGAGATACTTCTTCTCCTCGCCATTCTTGCTGGTGACGATAATCTCGCGGTTACCACGCTTAATCCTGCCGAAGGTCACCACACCATCAATCTCGCTCACGATAGCGGGGTTAGACGGGTTGCGGGCCTCGAAGAGCTCGGTAACGCGTGGCAGACCACCGGTGATATCACCGGCACCACCGCTCGAGGCGCGTGGAATCTTCACGAACACCTCTCCAGGGGTGATTTCCTCGCCCTCCACCTTCATCAGGTGAGCTCCCACTGGCAATGAGTAGGTCTTCAGAGCCGGAGCGTCGGGGTTGTCGAAGTCGGCGGCAGCGATGAGCTGAGCCTCGGGGATGCGGGTGTGGTCTTTAGACTCGATGACGATCATCTCGCTCTTGTTGGAGGTCTCGTCAACCTCGTTGCGATAGGTCACACCCTCGATGAGGTTCTTGTATCTCAAGCGTCCACCCACCTCGCTCACGATAACGGCGTTGAAGGGATCCCACTCGCATATCACATCACCCTTCTTGAGCATGTCGCCAGGCTTGAAGAAGAGCTTAGAGCCATAGACGATGTTGGCACTGGTGAGCATCATGTTAGTGTTAGGATCGACAATGCGCATCTCGGCCATACGACCAATGACGATGTCGTGACCATCCTTGTCGGGCACGGTGCGCAGCTCGTCGATTTCTAGACGTCCGTCATACTTCGACGTCATGTTGCTCACAGCAGCGATGTTGCTTGCCACACCACCCACGTGGAAGGTGCGCAGGGTGAGCTGAGTACCAGGCTCGCCAATCGACTGAGCGGCAATCACGCCCACTGCCTCGCCCTTCTGAACAAGGCGGTGGTTAGCCAGGTTGCGGCCATAGCACTTGGCGCACACGCCGTGCTTCGACTCGCAGGTGAGAACCGAACGTATCTCCACGCTCTCGATAGGAGAATTGTTGATGCGGTCGGCAGCAGCGTCGCTGATTTCCTCTCCACTCTCAACGATTACCTCGCCCGTGGTTGGGTCAACAACATCGTGAACCGATACACGACCCACAATGCGCTCGCCCAGAGTGGCCACCACGTCGTCGTTGTTCTTCACCTCACGGCAAACGAGACCGCGCAGCGTGCCACAGTCTTCCTCGTTGATGATCACGTCGTGAGCCACGTCAACGAGTCGGCGTGTGAGGTAACCAGCGTCGGCAGTCTTCAAGGCGGTATCGGCAAGACCCTTGCGGGCACCGTGAGTAGAGATGAAGTATTCCAGCACCGAGAGGCCCTCCTTGAAGTTGGCAAGAATAGGGTTCTCGATAATCTGGTGTCCGCCCTCCACACCACTCTTCTGTGGCTTGGCCATAAGACCACGCATACCTGAGAGCTGGCGAATCTGGTCGCGCGAGCCACGAGCTCCAGAGTCGAGCATCATATACACTGAGTTGAAGCCCTGCTTGTCGGCCGAGATCTGCTTCATCAAGGTATCGGTCAAGCGGCTGTTGACGTGTGTCCAGATGTCGATAATCTGGTTGTAGCGCTCGTTGTTAGTGATGAAGCCCATGTTGTAGTTGTTCATCACCTCCTCTACTTGAGCGTCGCCCTCCTCGATAAGTTTCTGCTTCTCGGGTGGCACGAGCACGTCGTCGAGGTTGAACGAGAGGCCGCCCTTGAATGCCATGTAGTAACCCAGGTTCTTGATGTCGTCAAGGAACTTGGCGCTGCGAGGCACACCGCAGTTGCGAATAACCTTGGTGATAATCTTCTTGAGCGACTTCTTCGAAATCACTTCGTTGACATATCCTAGCTCCTCGGGGACGCAGTTGTTGAAGATGATGCGGCCCACCGAGGTGTCTTTAACGATGTGGCGGATGGGGTTGCCGTCGGCATCCACATCATCTACCATCACCGAGATGATGGCGTTCATCGCCAGCTTACCCTCGTTGAAGGCGATAGTGGCCTCTTCGGGACCGTAGAAGATGAGACCCTCGCCCTTAGCGCCCTGGCGCAGTTTGGTGATGTAGTAAAGTCCCAGAACCATGTCCTGTGAGGGCACGGTGATAGGCTCACCGTTGGCAGGGTTGAGGATGTTGTGAGGCATGAGCATGAGCATCTGTGCCTCGACAATAGCCTCGTTGCCCAGTGGCAGGTGTACCGCCATCTGGTCGCCATCGAAGTCGGCATTAAATGGAGTACATGCCAGTGGGTGCAGCTGTATTGCCTTACCCTCGATGAGCTTAGGCTGGAAGGCCTGGATACCGAGTCGGTGCAGTGTAGGAGCACGGTTGAGGAGCACGGGATGTCCCTTCATCACGTTCTCGAGGATGTCCCACACCACGGGTTCCTTGCGATCTACAATCTTCTTGGCGCTCTTCACCGTCTTGACGATGCCGCGCTCAATGAGCTTGCGTATCACAAATGGCTTGTAGAGCTCGGCAGCCATGTCCTTAGGAATACCACACTCGCCCATCTTGAGCTCTGGACCCACCACGATTACCGAACGCGCCGAGTAGTCAACACGCTTACCGAGCAAGTTCTGACGGAAGCGACCCTGCTTACCCTTGAGGCTATCGCTCAACGACTTGAGAGGACGGTTAGCGTCGCTCTTGACAGCACTCGACTTGCGAGAGTTGTCGAGCAGCGAGTCAACAGCCTCTTGAAGCATGCGCTTCTCGTTGCGCAGAATCACATCGGGAGCCTTAATCTCGATAAGGCGCTTGAGACGGTTGTTGCGGATTATCACGCGGCGATAGAGGTCGTTGAGGTCGCTAGTGGCGAAACGACCACCATCGAGGGGCACGAGAGGACGCAAGTCGGGTGGAATGACAGGTATCACCTTGAGAATCATCCACTCGGGACGGTTCATGTTCTTGCTCATGCGGAACATCTCCACCACCTGACGACGCTTGAGGGCGTCGGTCTTGCGCTGCTGCGATGTCTCGTGGCTGGCGCGGTCGCGCAGGTCGTTAGAGAGCTTGTCGAGGTTGAGCTCGCACAGCAGGTCGTAGATAGCCTCGGCGCCCATCTTGGCGATGAACTTGTTAGGGTCGTTGTCCTCGAGGGCGCGATTTCCCTCGGGCACCTTCTCCATGATGGCCAGATACTCTTCCTCGCTCAGGAGCTCGCACTTCTGCAGGCGGTTGGCCTGGTCACGCTCCTTGGTGCTCTCGGCAACGCCGGGCACCCAGTTGAAACCTCCTGTTGCCTCATCAATAACCACATTACCTGGGTTGATGACAATGTAACGCTCGTAGTAGATTACCGAGTCGAGTTTCTTGGTGGGCAGTCCCAGCAAGTAGCCTATCTTGTTAGGCAGCGAGCGGAAGTACCAGATGTGTGCCACAGGCACCACGAGCTGGATGTGACCGCTGCGCTCACGGCGCACCTTCTTCTCGGTGACCTCAACACCGCATCGGTCGCACACAATGTTGCGGTAGCGGATGCGCTTGTACTTGCCGCAATGGCACTCATAGTCCTTTACAGGGCCAAAGATGCGCTCGCAGAACAAGCCGTCGCGCTCGGGCTTATAGGTGCGGTAGTTGATAGTCTCTGGCTTGAGGACTTCACCCTTAGAGTTGCTAAGGATGTCGTCGGGAGAAGCAAGACCAATGGTGATTTTGGAGAAGTTACTTCTTATCTTATTATCTTTCTTAAAAGCCATGATATAATGTGTTGAGATAATGTTTAACTATTAATCGAGTGTTACACTCAAGCACAATCCACGCAACTCATGCAGGAGCACGTTGAGAGATTCAGGAATGCCAGGAGTAGGCATGGGGTCGCCCTTGACGATGGCCTCGTAGGCACGGCTGCGGCCCGTCACATCGTCGCTCTTGATGGTGAGGATCTCTTGCAGCACGTGGCTGGCGCCAAAGGCCTCAAGAGCCCAAACCTCCATCTCACCAAAACGCTGACCACCAAACTGTGCTTTACCACCAAGTGGCTGCTGAGTGATGAGCGAGTACGGACCAATGCTGCGTGCGTGCATCTTGTCTTCTACCATGTGGCCCAGCTTGAGCATGTAGGTCACACCCACGGTGGCCTGCTGGTCGAAGCGCTCGCCGGTGCCGCCGTCGTAGAGCCATGTCTTGCCCACGCGAGGCAGTCCGGCCTTGTCGGTCCACTCGTTGAGGTCGTCGAGCGAAGCACCGTCAAAGATGGGAGTGGCAAACTTCACGTCGAGCTCGCGTCCTGCCCATCCAAGCACAGCCTCAAAAATCTGACCCAGGTTCATGCGCGAAGGCACACCCAGTGGGTTGAGGACGATATCGACGGGGGTGCCGTCGGCGAGGAATGGCATGTCCTCTTGACGTACCACGCGCGAGACGATACCCTTGTTGCCGTGGCGTCCTGCCATCTTGTCGCCCACGCCAATCTTGCGTTTCTTGGCGACATAGACCTTTGCCATCTGCATGATGCCCGAGGGCAGGTCATCGCCAATGGAGATGTCAAACTTCTTGCGTCTGAGCTCGGCGTCGATAGCCTTGCTCTTGCGCAGGTAGTTGATCACGCAGGCGCGAATCATGTCGTTAGTGTGAGCGTCGCTAGTCCACTTGCTCAGGTTCACAGAGTCGTAGTTGATGTTCTTGAGCACCTCGGCGGTGAACTGCGCACCCTTAGGAATTATCTCGGTGTCGAGGAAGTCTTTCACGCACATCGACTGCTTGCCCTCGGTGAGCACCAGCAGCTTCTCGACGAGCATGTTCTTCACCTCGTCGAGGCGAGCGTTGTAGTCTTCCTCAAGCTTTTGAAGCACGGGGTCTCCACCCTTGCCTTTTCTCTTCTTCATGGCGCGGGTAAAGAGGCGGGTATTGATAATAACACCCTTGAGCGAGGGGTTGGCCTTGAGCGAGGCGTCCTTCACGTCGCCAGCCTTGTCGCCAAAGATGGCGCGCAGCAGCTTCTCCTCGGGAGTGGGGTCGCTCTCGCCCTTGGGGGTAATCTTACCGATGAGGATATCGCCAGGCTGCACATGAGCACCAATGCGGATGATGCCGCGCTCGTCGAGGTCCTTAGTGGCGTCCTCGCTCACGTTAGGTATATCGCTGGTGAGCTCCTCAAGACCGCGCTTAGTCTCGCGCACCTCAAGGATGTACTCATCCACGTGAACCGAGGTGAGGATGTCCTCACGCACCATGCGCTCGTTGAGCACGATGGCGTCCTCATAGTTGTAACCCTTCCAGGGCATGTAAGCCACCTTGAGGTTGCGGCCCAGAGCGAGCTCGCCGTCGCTGGTGGAGTATCCCTCGGTGAGGATGTCGCCCTTCTTCACATGCTGACCCTTGTCGCACACTGGACGCAGGTCGATGGTGGTGCTTTGGTTGGTCTTGCGGAACTTGGGCAAGTGATATTCCTTCACTGGCTCCTCAAAGCTGACGAAGGCCTCGTCCTCGGTCTGCTCATAGCGTATGCGAATCACGTCGGCGTCAACATACTCGATCACTCCAGTGCCCTCGGCCTGAATTTGAGTGCGGCTGTCGAATGCCAGTCGTTTCTCGATGCCGGTGCCCACGATAGGCGCCTCGTTGCGCATCAAGGGCACTGCCTGGCGCATCATGTTGGCACCCATCAGTGCACGGTTGGCATCGTCATGCTCCAAGAACGGAATCATGGCGGCGGCAATCGACGCAATCTGCTGTGGCGACACGTCCATGAGCGAGATCTGGTCGGGCGACACCACGGGGAAGTCGGCATCAAGACGCGCCTTCACGCGGTTGTTCTTGAAGGTGCCGTCCTCGTTAAGAGGGGCGTTGCCCTGTGCTATGATGTTGCTCTCCTCACTCTCGGCGGTGAGATACACAATCTCGTCGTTGTTGAGGTTTACCTTAGAGTTCTCTACCTTGCGATAGGGAGTCTCGATAAATCCCAGCTTATTAATCTTGGCATAGATGCAAAGCGAGGAGATAAGGCCGATGTTAGGACCCTCAGGTGTCTCGATAGGACACAGGCGGCCATAGTGAGTGTAGTGCACGTCGCGCACCTCAAAACCGGCACGCTCGCGCGAGAGACCGCCAGGACCAAGGGCGCTCATGCGGCGCTTGTGAGTGATCTCGGCAAGAGGGTTAGTCTGGTCCATGAATTGCGACAGGGCGTTAGTGCCAAAGAAGGTGTTGATCACCGACGATATCGTCTTGGCGTTGATAAGGTCGATGGGGGTGAACACCTCGTTGTCGCGCACGTTCATGCGCTCCCTGATGGTGCGTGACATGCGTGCCAGGCCCACGTTAAACTGGTTGTAGAGCTGCTCGCCCACAGTGCGCACGCGGCGGTTGCTCAAGTGGTCGATATCATCGACATCGGTCTTGCTGTTGATAAGGCCAATGAGGTACTTGATGATCTCGATGATGTCTTCCTTGGTGAGCACACGCACATCGTCGGGGGTGGTGAGACCCAGCTTCTTGTTGATGCGGAAACGTCCCACGTCGCCCAGGTCATAACGCTTCTCGCTGAAGAACAGGTTGTTGATGACCTCGCGAGCGCTAGCGTCATCGGGTGGCTCGGCGTTGCGCAGCTGTCGATAGACGTAGTTGATGGCCTCTTTCTCGCTGTTGCAAGTGTCTTTGTTAAGGGTGTTGAAGATAATCTGATACTCTCCAGTGTTGATATCTTCTTTATGGAGGAGGATAGTTTGAACGCCCGAGTCGAGGATTTCATCAATGTTGTCCTCCTCGATGATGGTGTCGCGGTCTATCACCACGTCGTTACGCTCAATAGAAACCACCTCACCGGTGTCCTCGTCAACGAAGTCTTCGTTCCACGACTTGAGCACGCGGGCGGCAAGCTTGCGGCCTACAGCCTTCTTGAGGTTGGTCTTGTTCACTTTAATCTCTTCGGCCAGCCCAAATATCTTGATGATGTCGTTGTCGGTCTCCAGGCCTATCGAGCGCAGCAGTGTTGTCACGGGCAACTTCTTCTTGCGGTCGATGTAGGCATACATCACATTGTTGATATCGGTGGCAAACTCAATCCAGCTGCCGCGGAAGGGGATGATGCGCGCCGAATAGAGCTTTGTGCCATTAGCATGCACGCTCTGCCCGAAGAACACGCCCGGCGAGCGGTGCAGCTGCGAAACGATGACGCGCTCGGCACCGTTGATGACAAAAGTGCCCTTGTCGGTCATGTAAGGGATGGCTCCCAAATACACGTCCTGGACAACGGTAGCAAAGTCCTCATGGTCGGGGTCGGTGCAGTAGAGCTTTAGCTTGGCCTTGAGGGGGACGCTATAGGTCAACCCACGGTCGAGGCACTCCTCCACTGTGTAGCGCGGCGGATCGATAAAATAGTCAAGGAATTCAAGGACAAAGTTGTTGCGAGTGTCCGCAATGGGGAAGTTCTCGCTGAACACTTTATAGAGTCCCTCGTTTTTTCTTTTCTCTGTAGGAGTATCTAATTGCAGAAAGTCTCTGAAAGACTGTAATTGCACTTCAAGAAAATCGGGATAAGGATAGGGATTCTTGACACGTGCAAAATTTACGCGTTGTGTTTTGGAAACTGACATTGAAAAATAAAATTAAGGTGAACTCAAAAAAAAGAAAAAAATGGGTGGGAGTTGATGCTCAACCACTTAGGGCGAGCGGCGCTTGTGTCTTGAGAGCTCACGTGCCCACCTGGAAAAAAAAGACACAAAAAGGTTAAGAATCGACAATCGCTTGGGATTCTTAACCTATTACCTGATTGAGGGGCGTTCTACAAATGTGTGAAAAAGTGTAAGTGTTGTGTGTTATTTTTTCGGTCATGCTATTTTTTCTTTTGGGCTCCACATTGCCTGAAAATGCTTTGAACTGTAGCTCGCTACTATTTCTCGCATTTTAAACAACACCGGCTCAAAAATCTAAAATAATCTTGACACGAGCAATTTATAGAACACCCCCCGGGCAGGTAGTATTATTTAAGTTCAACTTCAGCTCCTTCAGCCTCGAGTTGCTGCTTCAAGCCCTCAGCCTCGGCCTTAGCCAGACCTTCCTTAACTTTGCTTGGAGCCTCGTCAACGAGAGCCTTAGCTTCCTTCAAGCCAAGACCAGTGAGCTCCTTAACGAGTTTGATAACTTTGAGCTTGTTAGCACCAGCAGCCTTGAGCACTACGTCGAACGAAGATTTCTCCTCCTCGGCAGCAGCACCACCAGCGGCGGGACCTGCGGCAACTGCAACAGCTGCAGCGGCTGGTTCGATACCATATTCATCCTTAAGGATCTGAGCGAGCTCGTTTACTTCCTTAACTGAAAGATTAACTAATTGTTCTGCAAAAGCTTTTAAATCTGCCATTTTTGTATGATTTAATTGATTTGTTATTAATTTTCTTTATTTGATAATGTTTCCAG